>ULRN01030996.1_pt1 | contig 32878 bp, 24 predicted proteins | sample 1955461 | NCBI WGS metagenome assembly ULRN01 (sample SAMEA4835683, study PRJEB28245) | human gut metagenome | biome: gut microbiome; material: fecal sample | place: Denmark | collected 2008 | reverse complement strand
ATAAAAATATAAACACCCCCATTGACCTCCAGTAAAAGGTTCTATAGAAAACATACATAAAGCAAGATATACAAGCCCTGAGAATACAATACCTTTATTTTTTCGACAGCAAATAAAAGGCTTTAACAATAAGCCGATTAAACAAAAGAAACCTATAAATCCATATTTAACCAGTATAGACAAGTAATCATTATGAAATCCTATAAATTGGTTAGTTCCCAATCTCATCGCTTCATCCGTCCCTAATCCAAAGATCCATTGTAAAGGAGTACAATCATTAAAAAAGGCTGTAATTCTTGGTATCCATATTTCTGTACGTCCACCTGCATCTCCCGCATCACTTTGAAATCTAAGAATTAAGAGATCAAGCATATGAAGTTCATACATCAAAAACAGTACAACAAAACATATAAAAATTATTCCCAAACGATATGTTTTTTTTACAGGAGCAATCCATAACAATATCAAAGAAGAACACCCCAAAGCAACCACAGCACCACGAGAAGCTGTTGTAAATAATGTGAATAAAGACAATATAATAGTACAACCAAACAAAATCCGTAATTTACCTGATAGTTTGTCATCTGTTATCAATTCAATCAAAGAAGTTAGAATTCCCATGCCAATAATTGAACCGAAATAGTTAGGATCAGTCCATCCTTTACGAACCAAGTCTCCATTCAAAGTGTCTACACTTGTAACAAAATTACCTCCTACAAATATAAACTCCAAAGATAGTACTAAAGATATTATTGCGAATGATAAAGCTATTAATCGTACTCGTTTATAATCTTGGCAATCGAAAAGTGACTCACCTACGACAATAATGGACAGCCAACTAAAAGTTGCGACTAAACTACTTGAAAAAAAGAAGTCAATGAACAAAGATAACAAGCACAAGATTTTAAAACATAATGGAAATTTAAGTTTCTTACCTTTTGATTTTCTTAAAACTATCACACTTACTAACATTGTAACAAAGACATACAAACCATCAACAGGCATGTAAGATACGGCAAAACTAGATGCAGATATTACAACAAAAGTAAAAAAGACTTCGGGTAACAAATGACTCTTATTGATCCACAACGGCATCAATACTGCTAACATAAAAATTAAGCGAAGCAATATTGGAGGAAGATTTTCCGTATCAGTCCATGTTGTCAAAGCTATCAACAAAAGTAAATAATAAATAACCTCTACTTTTTTTATATTATTTTTTTCCATCTTTACCTTCTAAATATACGAGTAATTCTAAGTAAGAAAAATATTTTATCCTTCAAGTTCAAAGGCATAAATACCACTTTCTTATTAATGCCTTTAAAACTGTTTTTCCACAATTTGAAATATTCTTTCTTAGAAATCACAGGAAGTAATAAATTTCTTTGTTTATGCTTAAAACAGTCCAATGAAAGTTTAATACTTTTTCCTATATCAGAATTCCGTCTAAAGAATTTTTCTAAAATCAAAACATTATTATAAGCCTGTTCAAATCTTGAAACAACACTTTCTACAGAGTTATGTTTACTTATAGAGTTTTGATTATTAAAATAATAATAAAATGGTTTTGGAATAAAATAGATTTTCTTACTAAAACAAACTAACTGTAAGCATAAAGCTATATCCTCCCCCATTCCATATATTGGATAAATAATTTCGTTTCGAAACAAATCTTTTCTAAATAGTTTAGAGCACAAAGAAGCTGACTCTTTCTGAAAAAGACAATTTTGAATAAAAAGTTCTTTTTCTGTAGATTGACAAATAACATAAGGAGTAAAAATCTCACCATCTGTAACTTGATAACCACATACAACAACATCAGCATTATTCTTTATCGCCTCATTATACATAGTCTCGTACATTTTTTCATCTACCCAATCATCAGAATCACACTGTATTATAAAATCACCTGTCGTATTCTCAATACCACTTTTACGAGCCATTGGAAGCCCTCTATTTTCAGTATGTCGAATAATCTTTATTTGATTTCTACGATTGGGATATTGAGCGATGATCGATTGCAAAATCTCTATAGAATTATCAGGAGTACAATCATCCACAAAAACAAATTCTATATCATCCAAACTCTGCTCAAATAAACTTCGTGCACAGCGAGCTATATATTTCTCTACTTTATAAATTGGAACAACTACAGAAACTTTTGGCATAAGTACATTTTTTTATTCCCTTAAAAATCTTTCTTTCACATATTGAACAGTTTTCAATCTTTCTTTCTCCGATAATACAACAAAATACATCAATATAATACCACCTATCACATCCGTTATAAGGACGAGTAAAAATCTGAAAATAGAATAGCTCATTACATTATGTATCAAAAAAGGTATTATCGGCAAAGCAACAGTCATAATACAGCATGGAATTATTACTGTTTTCAAATAATCACTAAGTTTATATGGAAATATATATTTAAGTTGAATAAGACAAACCAATTGATTCACTACTGAAAAAATAATAGTGATAACAAAAACACTTACAGCATCATAGCCCCAATATAGAAAAAGCCATGAAACTGGTATTAATCCAAGATTTACTAATGAAGTCGCTATCTGGTACTTATTTATACGTCCTACAGCAAATGCAACTTGAGAACAAGGAGTATTTAATGTGCAAACTAAAGAATCAATCAACACTAAAATAGCAAATATTTCAGTATTAGCAGGTATAGCATCTCCCAACCATAAACGTAGTAACACATCAAGTTCCAATATTATTGGTATTGTTAAAAGACACATTAAAGCATAGCACACTCGCGACTCCATGAACATCAAATACTTAGTTTTATCATTGTCACCTTGCGCATAAGTATTTACGATCTGAGGTCGAAATGCCGTTGCAATATTTGCAGAAAAGCCATTAATAGCACCATTAACCTGATAAGCTACCCCCCTTGCTGCATTTATAATTGGACCAAAATATACATTTAACACCATATTCAACCCTTGCCCCTTGAGTAAAAATGCAAATGTTCCAATCAAATTCCAACCTGAGAAAGAAAGCATTGAATTAAAGAGTTTTTTATCTATATTCCAAGCGAATTTTCTAATTAAAATTTTTTGTTTTGCATATATGTAATAACAAATGAAATCAAAAATAGAAATAGTCAATGTTATCAAAGAATATATTATAAGTTTATCAAATGGCAAATATGGAAGTATTATTATTGCTATCAATTTCATAATAATATCTAGCATACTTACAATTGCATAATAGTCCATTCTCTCTTTGGCCATTATTGCTCCCATATAAGGAATCTGCAATATAACAAAAAACATAGACACAACAGTCGATTGATAAACTATATTTGCTGCAAATAATCTATCTTCAGGAACAACCATTACAGAATTTACATACCATACCCCAAATGTTTCAAGCAACAAAAAGATTATTATATATAGTGCCAAATGTATTATTAATCCAGTAGAATAAACCCTATGATAACCATTAACTTGATCATTTATACCTTCATAATTATAAAATCTCTGCATACTTGAAGACAATGTTGCATTAAAAAATCCGAATAAGGTAACAAAACCTGCAACAACATTATATACTCCAAAATCTTCTACCCCAAGCGTATTTAATACTACACGTGATGTATATAGGGAAACAAAGAGAATAAATAACATTCGTATATATAAGAACGCTGTATTTTTTGCTATTCGTTTATTATCTGACATTTATACTATTACAATATGAAATTACATTAGTTCACTACAATATTATTTATCCTCTTGTCCTATTAAGGTATGAATTACCCCATATATTATCGCAAAGGAATGAGATAATATGGAAAAAATTATCTCACATAAATTACCATATTTTTATTACTATACTCTTTCCCATCATAATTAACATAAAATTACTTCTCACTATTTTTTTATTTCAGAACTTCCTCCACACCATCTTATTCACAATTTCCACATAAGACTGTACAATCTTCACAACCTTTGTACTGACGTTCTCATCGACATAATCAGGTACAGGAATTCCGTGTTGACCGTCACGGCAAAGTTCAACGGCGGTATCAACTGCTTGAAGAAGGCTTTTCTCGTCAATGCCAGCGATGATGAAGTCGCCTTTGTCTATTGCTTCGGGGCGTTCTGTTGATGTACGGATGCAGATGGCAGGGAAAGGATGACCGACACTGGTGAAGAAAGAGGATTCTTCGGGAAGAGTGCCTGAGTCACTGACTACAGCAAATGCATTCATCTGAAGGCAATTGTAGTCGTGGAAGCCGAGAGGTTCGTGTTGGATGACACGCTTATCGAGTTGGAAGCCGGAGGCTGCAAGGCGGTTACGGCTGCGTGGGTGGCAGCTATAGAGTATCGGCATGTCGTATTTTTCTGCCATTTTGTTAATTGCAGAGAACAGGGATATGAAGTTTTTCTCTGTGTCGATATTCTCTTCACGATGGGCAGAGAGGAGGATGTACTTTCCTTTTTCCAAACCAAGACGTTGATGAATATCGCTTGCTTCAATCTCTGCAAGGTTATTATGCAAAACCTCTGCCATAGGAGAACCGGTGACGTAAGTGCGCTCTTTAGGTAAACCGCAGTCGGCAAGGTAACGACGGGCATGCTCGCTATATGCCATGTTTACATCGCTGATGATGTCGACGATACGGCGATTTGTCTCTTCCGGCAAACATTCGTCTTTACAACGGTTGCCCGCTTCCATGTGGAAGATGGGGATATGCAGACGCTTTGCTCCGATCACGCTCAGACATGAATTGGTATCTCCTAACACCAATACGGCATCTGGCTTTGCCTGTGCAAAAAGTTTGTATGAGCAGTTGATGATATTGCCACAAGTAGCTCCCAAATCATCGCCTACAGCGTCCATGTAAACTTCAGGTTCTGCTAACTTCAAATCTTTGAAGAAGATACCATTAAGGTTATAATCGTAGTTCTGGCCTGTATGGGCAAGAATGACATCGAAATACTGACGGCATTTGTTGATTACGGCTGCAAGGCGAATAATTTCAGGGCGAGTACCGACTACTATTATCAACTTCAGTTTGCCGTTATCTTTGAATTTTATATCTGAATAATCAAATTTAGGTTGCTTCTCCATATTATTCTAACTTTATTTCTGTTCTACTTTATCGAAATAAGTATCCGGCTTATTCGGGTCGAATATCTCATTGCAATACATAACAGTCACCAAATCTTCTGTTTCTGAAAGATTGATGATGTTGTGGGTATAACCGGGGAGCATGATGACTGATTGAATCTTATCACCGCTCACCTCGTAGTTAAGTATTTCGTCTGTTCCTTCCTTACGGAGCTGAATAAGCCCATGACCGCTTACTACGATGAATTGTTCCCACTTGGTGTTGTGCCAATGTTCGCCTTTCGTGATACCCGGCTTTGAGATGTTGATGCTGACCTGTCCGCAATTCAACGTGTGGACAAGTTCTGTAAAAGAACCTCGACTGTCAACATTCATTTTCAAATCAAAGATAGCCTTTTCCTTGGGTAAATATGAAAGGAATGTACTGTAAAGACGTTTGGCAAAAGAATCTGCAGGGATTTCGGGTATCATCAGTGTCTTGGGCATATCCGCAAACTGATGGAGCAGGTCTACAATCTCACCGAGTGTCGCCTTGTGCGTGACAGGACAGTAACAATAGCGACCTTCGGCTGAAGGGATCACTTCCAAGCCGTCAAACTCACAATGATGTTCTTCACCTTTTAACGCGTGAATCATTTCGTCAACAAGGTCGTCAATATAGAGAAGTTCGAGTTCCACGCTTGGATCGTTGACTGTAATAGGCAAGTCATTGGCGATGTTGTTGCAGAATGTGGCAACGGCCGAATTGTAATTGGGCCTGCACCACTTGCCGTAGAGGTTAGGAAAACGATAGACCAAGACCTTAGCTCCGGTTTCCTTCCCATATTCAAGAAAGAGGTCTTCGCCTGCTTTCTTACTTCTGCCGTATTCGCTGTTGCCGAAACGACCGGTCAAGGATGCTTGCTGTGAGCTGGAGAGCATGACCGGACAATTATTGCCGTGCTTCTTCAAAGTGTCGAGCAATGTGGAAGCAAAACCGAAGTTGCCTTTCATGAACTCGTCGTTATCTTTGGGACGGTTGACACCTGCCAAATTAAAAACGAAGTCACACTCCTTACACCATGCGTCAAGCTGTTCGGGCATAGAGTCAAGATCGTACTCAAAAACCTCGTCGATCTTCAAGTCGCCATAACAGCGTGCTTTACCGTCCTTGATATTATTAAGTTGGGCACAAAGGTTCTTACCGACAAAACCTTTGGCTCCTGTAACTAAAATCTTCATACTTCGATTATTACTGAATGAAGTTGCCTTCACCGCTTAATTCTTTTTTGATATAGTCTAACGATGCAATCTTTGCCTTGGTTTCCTCAAGATTAAGAATATAGGTATTATTGGAGTTAAACTCGTCTATTTCGGAACGTTTCGTATCACCTTCCTTAAAATACTTATCGTAGTTCAAACCGCGATTGTCAGCCGGGACACGGTAGAAGTTACCCATATCTTCGGCTTTGGCACATTCTTCTTTTGTGAGCAATGTTTCGTACATCTTCTCTCCATGACGGATACCAATGACCTTGATGTCCTCTTTCTTGCCTCCGAACAACTCGCACACAGCTTCTGCCTGGATTTGGATGGTACAAGCCGGTGCTTTCTGAACAAGGATGTCTCCGTTCTGACCATGTTCAAAGGCGAAAAGCACGAGGTCTACGGCTTCTTCCAGAGACATGATGAAACGAGTCATTTTCGGTTCGGTAAGGGTTATAGGATTACCGTTACGAATCTGGTCTATCCAAAGGGGAATGACAGAACCACGGGAACACATGACGTTGCCATAGCGAGTACAGCATATTTTTGTCTTGCCGGAGTAACGAGACTTTGCTACTGCAATCTTTTCTTCAATAGCCTTGGAGATACCCATGGCATTGATGGGATAGGCAGCCTTGTCTGTCGAAAGGCAGATTACGGCTCCGACACCTGCTTCGATGGCTGCGGTCAAAATATTGTCTGTTCCGATGACATTCGTTTTTACGGCTTCCATCGGGAAGAATTCGCAACTCGGAACTTGTTTCAATGCGGCTGCATGGAATATATAGTCAACACCCGGCATTGCGTTACGGCATGATTGAATATCGCGTACATCGCCAATAAAGAACTTTATCTTGTTTGCAACATCCGGATACTTGGACTGATATTCATGACGCATATCGTCTTGTTTCTTTTCATCACGTGAGAAAATACGGATTTCACCGATATCCGTACGAAGAAAACGATTTAATACTGCATTACCAAAGGAACCTGTTCCACCGGTAATCATAAGGGTTTTGCCTGCAAAAATGCTCATAAGTTCGTAACTTTAAATATCTAATTATTTTTTACTTTCATTCATTATTCCTTTCCAAACAACCATATTATGGTCGCTATAAGATTTTTCCGGGGAGTAGTATTCATGGCCTTTTAACGGTTTCGAATAGAAAACGTAGTCGATGCGCCAGAGTTTGTATAACTGCCGGAATGTGTATTGGTAGCCGCTTCCGCAATCACGGAAACCGTCTGTCAGGCCTTTTCGGATCTGACGGTAGGTGTAGGAAGCGGGGGTGTCGTTGAAGTCGCCACAGACAAGGACCGGATATGGGGAGCGTTCGATCTCGGCGTGGATCGAATCGGCTTGATCGGCTCGTTTCCGGTAGTTGTCTTTCATTTTCAGAATCAAATCTTTGGCGGCTTTGACACGGACTTTCAGGGTCTTGCCGGGGGCGGTGATGATGCCGCGATAGGCGTTGACGCTGGTGGTCTCGAAATGGTTGTTGATCACACGAAGGTAGCGATCGTTTATCCGTATGTCGGCTATCATCGACATGTTCCAGGAGTTTTTGTAATAGGCTGTCTTTACCTGATGGATCGGATAGCGGCTATAGATCGCTACGGGCGAATGGTCCGTGCGCCGGCTGATAGACCGGTAGGGTGCATAGGCAAAGGCTTGCCGGATGCTGTCCGGGTGGTAATAGCCGTTATCGGGGGCTTCCTGGAAACAGATGATATCGGGTTGCTGCTTCTTGATATAAGCGGCGGCTTCGTTCATGGTGTACTTTTTGTTCCAATAGAAATGGCTGGCGTTGTAGGTGACTACGGTCAGCGGGGTTCCTTCTTGTGGGACGGCAGCCGGTCTATTCCAATATGGGGGTTGATAAACGGCTGACAGGTATTCTGCGTGAAGCAGGATCGCCAACAGTGGGACTATGCTTTTCCATTTCTTCTTGGTGAATAATTGTATCGGTAGCAACAACAGGTTGCCTGCCAATATCGGCCAAATCAACAATGTCAGAAAGGATAGCCAGATACATACGCCATCGGCATAACAGCCTCCGAAAAAACAGAGGATGGACAATACCGCAAAAAATGTAAGCAGAAAGTTATTCAACTTTTTCCAATCAAGGCTATCGGGCTGAATTCATTGTCATAACAAACGTATTCCTGTTGTTTGGGCTTCTACGGTGACGGCGGAGTTTTCGTAATCGCCGATTATGTCGATTTTCTGATCGCCTAATGTTTGCTTCAGACGGGCTTTCATCCGAATACGGTCCAATATTCCTTTTTTAGGGGATTCTGTCCGGATCAAGAGATCGATATCGCCTCCTCGTTTCGTATCGTCGGTACGGGAGCCGAACAGGTAGACGGATACATCCTCGCCATAGATTTCTTTGGCAATCCGGACTATGGACTGTATTTCTTTCGAATTTAAACGCATTCAGAACTCTTTTGTGACAAAGATAGGAAAATTTTATTCGATTTCTTTGATTATATGAACAATGAGTCAAAACCAATCGCATAAGTTTGCTGACGGTCTGGAACTCCAACATAATGAATTGTAAAATCCGGCATATATAAAGGCTTGTAATATTTCTCACAATTCATTTTTGTCATTACATATTTCTGTTCATTGTGCAAAAGAGAACAAAAACGACAAGATCTGTCATTTTCGCTATTCTTTTCTATTGCAAGAAGCCTCTCTGTTTCAGGTTTGAATGAAACTATCAAGCCTCGCACTTCTATTTCTTCTTTTCTATATCCTTGCAATAAACTTAGCAAAGAATGTATTTTCAGATAAGAACCTATAACTTGCTCTTTCGCTTTTTGTATTTCTTTACGAGAAAAAGAACTCTTCAGCTCACAAAGAAAAAGAAATTTCTTACCGGAATATTCAGAAAAAAAGATTCCATCGCAATCATGATTCAATGGTTCACGAGATTGGGCCTTTGTATAAAAGGATGTTGCATCTTTTACTACATTATTGGGAATCTCATACCCATTCACTCCATTTATTTTCAACTCAAGAAAAGCATTTTCTCGGGCATTTTCTTTTTCCTTTACTACACAAGAGTCTTTAAATACAACAGAGGTGTAATTCGGATATAAGAGATCAAAATGTTCTATCAGAGTCTTCATCCTATTTCTTCCACTTTATCGAACAAGGCAGAACTATTCGCCAATTGATTATCCAAAACAGCACGGAAGGTATCAAAAGGAACGCCTGTGGTCACTTCTTGGGTAATAATCTCGACCGTGCCTTCCTTTTCATACTTAAAGAAATAAGCGCCTATCCGAGATGATGGAAGAGTTATTTTCGGATTAAAATGATATTTCTCACAAAAAACTTGATAATCAACATCGGACAAGTGATTTTTAAGAATATCCAAACGAATTAAATCATTAATTCTCCGTAATAAATAATCGCTGTGGGACGTTATCTGTATACGGCCATCCAATAATGAAATATAAGCCAATAAATCGGCAACCTTTATTTGCATTTCCGGATGTAAATGAGATTCCGGTTCTTCAAATAAAACAGAATATTCTCCGATTACTCCTTTTTGTAACATCAAGGCAAATGGAGTTAATTCTTTTACTGAAGAGGCTGCTGCTGTTATCGGTATCTCACCGTAAGACTGTGTATAAAACAAATCATTCTCCTTCATTGATATATTACCATGCAACATCTCCGAACTCAAGGAAGAGTAGCGATCTATCAAAAACTGCTCTTCTGCCTTACGTGCTTTTAGATTCGAGAAATCAGTAAGAAATTCTCGATACATACCGACTGATGCCAATATGGACGAACGGGCTACATCGGACAAGCTAATCAATGCTCCACGGGATGGCGGTAACAAAAAAGTATCTGTTTGTATGATATTATACGTTTCTCGCAGATATTGGCGGAACAACACTACAAATGGTATCGAATCCCAATTCCTTGAACGGTATGGTATACGAAGGCCGGAGTCATTGTTCAATTGTACACTTTCAAAATAATCGACTTCATCTCCCGGAAGATTCAACTCTTCTTTTTTAAAAGTGAACTTATAATGATCCACCAGACCGGCGAATTTTATCGAAATCTTTGCAGATACAGTTGATACCCCCAACATATCTGCTAAATATAAGATAGCTGATTGATTACACCACTTTTCAAATTGACTTAAAGAGAATTCAAATAAAAGACCTTCTTTGTCTTCCTGATGTTGATCGATCAATGTATTATAATTAGCTTTTATCTCTTCAAAAAAAGACGACAAGGCCGTATTACACAAAATTCTATATATATAATGAACCAACAAAGCGCTATAACTTTTCCCTACCCCAGAGTCGCCGGAAAAAACCATAAAGGGCTTTAACTCTATCTCCGAGTTACGAATTGGTCCTAATTCTTCTATATATATTGTTATTGTCTTTGTGTTCATCTTATCTTGCTTTTTCTACAAAGATAGGGATTTTATTCTTTGTCGAGAGCTTCGTAGACTGAATTCTTGCTTTTGAACTCGGGGACGATTCCTTTCATCATTCGGACGGTGCCCATCTTGTCGACTCGGACTGCAAGATCGATCAGGGGGGTGATGACCGTGCAGATGTCTTCGTAGTCGTATTCGCGGACTTGGGCACGGAAGATCTTTTCGTTTTCAGTAGGCAGGGTGTTTTCTTTGGTTGCCAAGAGTTCTTCGTAGAGCTTTTCGCCCGGACGGAGGCCGGTGTATTTGATCTCGATGTCTTTACCGGGGACAAGGCCGGCAAGCTCGATCATGCGGCGTGCCAGGTCGGCTATCTTCACGGGGGTCCCCATGTCGAACACGAAGATTTCGTTGCCTTTGCCCATAAAGGCGGCTTCCAGGACCAGACGGCAGGCTTCGGGGATCGTCATGAAGTAGCGGATGATGTCGGGATGGGTGACGGTCAGGGGACCGCCCTTTGCCAACTGCTCGCGGAAACGGGGTATGACGGATCCGTTGCTTCCCAAGACGTTGCCGAAACGGGTGGTGATGAAGCGGGTCTTACCGGGGTAGCGGCCTTTGCTGATGGCGACGCTCAGGCTTTGCACGTACATCTCTGCCAGGCGTTTGGAGGCACCCATGACGTTGGTCGGGTTGACGGCTTTGTCGGTCGAGACCATGACGAACTTCTCCACTCCGTATTTGACTGCCATATCGGCCACGTTGCGCGTGCCGTAGACATTCGTATGGACGGCTTCACAGGGGTTCTCTTCCATCAGGGGCACATGCTTGTAGGCGGCTGCATGGAAGACGATCTGGGGATGGAAACGCTGGTAGACGTTCTCGACACGGTGGATCATGCGGACATCTCCCATGACGGGGACGAACTCGACATCGGGAAATTTCTCTTCCAGTTCCAACCGGATGTTGTGCATCGGGGTTTCGGCACTGTCGAACAGAACCAATTGCTTCAGGCCGAACCGGCAAAGCTGGCGACAGAGCTCGCTGCCGATGGAACCGGCGGCTCCGGTGACCAAAACGACTTTGCCTTTCAACGAATTGGCGATCTCGGTCATGTTGATGCGGATCTCTTCGCGCCCTAACAGGTCTTCGACACGGACTTCGGGAAGGGAGTGCAACTGTATCTTGCCTCCACGGAGCTCGTCGACGGAGGGCAGGAGCAACATGCGGATCTTCTTCTTCTCGCAGAAACGGACCAGACGTTCGCTTTCTTCTTTGACGACCTTATAGTCGGTGAAGAGGATGGCTTTGATGTTATGGAGGTTCATCAGGCGGTTGAACTCGGCCTGGTCGGATATGAAATAGACTTTATAGTTGCCTATACGCATGGAGATCCGCGTTCCGAAACGGAGAAAGCCTTCAACCTGGTAGGATGAGTTTTCGCGTAAGAACGCTTCGTTCAAGAGTGACGGATAGGATTTATCATAGCCGAAAATAAAGATTTTGTCTTTGCTGCGGGATGTCATGCTGCTCACTACAAAGGTATAGGCGGTAATGAGGAAGACACGGAAAATCGTCAGGATAAAGAAGGTGAGAAAGAAATCGATGATGCTTCCCAGCAGGAAGCCTCGGAAGGTGAAAACATCGGTTATCAAAAAGAGGGTCGGCAGGATGATCGCTCCTTTCAGGGAAGAGGCCATGGCGATACGCCCGGTCTCGGTGAAAGCAGAGTGACGGATGATTCCTTTATAGGTCTGGCATATAAAAAAACTGACAAGGCTGCAACAGACCGATGCCAGGAATACGCTGAATACTGTCTGATTTGAATAATCGCAATCTAAAATGTAACTGATCAGGGCCAAGGATGTGACGGTCGAAAAAACAGAAAGGAACAGGTCTATCAAAAGAATTACCCATCGATTAATGTACTTTTCCCGCGTCAGCCTCGATAATAAATAATTGATTTTCATATGATTAAAGTATTAATAGTTCCACACGAAAGCTCGTCAGTCCCATTAATGGGTAACGTACTTGACTTGCTTTGGCACCGATCTCCCGAGATAAATGTCATTAAATCGTTTAGAAATTGTGATATTTTGTGCGGGATGCACAAAATATCATAGGCGTTCTTCCGCCTATGATCGTTTTTGCTTTTTTCTTTGTTAACCATTTTCGGTAAAACGCTGATTTTAAACTAATTAACATTCAATCTACCCTATACAAAAGTCCGTCAGTCCCATAAGAAATGAAGACATAACGTTCTGACTACATGAGGATTAAGCATCTTCAAAATGACTAATGAAAACGTACGTTTTCGGTAGTCATTTTGACGGAGCAAATATACTTAAAATATTTGAAATCAGAAAACTTTGTTTGTCTTTTATTTTTCTGTTTATCAATCTGATCGATCCGATAAGACGTCGTTTCTTGAAAACCAACGGTTAACAATCTTTTATAAATAAAATGACTAAAAAAAACGTACGTTTTCGGTAGTCATTTTTTTGTTGTGGGAGTTTCGTATGGGGGGGATGGTTTCGTTCTTCTTTTCGAAGGGGCAGGAAAAGGGGATTACGTATGGATACGAATTAGGGCGGTATCGTCAAAACGTACTTGTCTCCCACGCTGACGCGGGAACAAGGCTGTTTTGACAACACCGCCCTGAAAAAGCAAAAGAGAAGGTCTTCTTTATTCTATCGTGCTAATCGTAGAAATCATACCGAACTTTCCGTTGTCGTTCAGACTCCAGATAACTTCTCCTTTATCGTTGATCTCGAATACCTGGGGGCTCTTGGCCTCTACGGCATTCTTGTCGTGTCCTTGCCAGTTGCAGACGTACAGGCCGCCATCCTTTGCCGGAAGCAGTCCGGCAACGAAGAACAGGCGGACACCATCGATATCGTTTTCACCGAAGCGACGGGCCACTTCGCCGTTGTCGAGGTTTACTTCCATCAGGGAATGACCGTCGCCACAGGCTACCCAATAGTTACCGCCGTCCAACTCCAATGTGGTGAAAGGCGTTCCTTCGAGGCGGGTGATCTTCACCACTTCGCCTTCAGGAGAGAGCTCGCGCACGTCGGAGGTGGCAAAGAGGGGCATCAGGTAGTTGCCTCGGGCATTCTTGTTCAGCTGGCGGAACTGGGCGTGCGGATGGTCGATGCCTGTCTCGTATTCGGTACGCGACAGGATATCGCCTGCCGGGCTCACTTCCATGATAACGGCCGGATGGCCTACCCAACCCAAGAGGTAGTTGCCGTCGGGCAACACGCGGGCGGTCTGCATCTCGCAGGTATCGGGGGCGGCAATGTTCCATATCTCCCGGTGATTGCGGTCGATCAGTTTCGCTCCTCTGGCATAGGCGAAGAGGATGTTTCCGTCGGGGGTGGCGACTGCCGAGTTGCATTCCCAGCCTTTTTCAAGGGGATGCTCCCACTCTATCTGCTTGGTGTCCTTGTCGATGATCACGATCTTGTTCCAGCCGGAACCGCCCAACAGCAATTTTTCAGTCTTCTTCTCGCAAGAGGTAGCGGTCACCAACAACAGTGCGGAACAGAGGTATGTAAATAGCTTATGCATACTTAATAATTTATCAATGAATCGATCGGCTCATCATTTCTGTAAATCCTTGAACATTTCGAAACCCTGTTCAGGTGTCAGGCCTTCGTGAACGACAGCGTGTACGGCTTGGATCATCGCGGCCGGGTTTTCACTCTGGAAGACATTGCGTCCCATATCGACACCGGCTGCACCGTCGTTGACAGCGTTGTAGCAGAGTTCGAGTGCTTCCTTTTCGGGCAGTTTCTTTCCACCGGCGATCACAACGGGAACCGGACAGGAGGCGGCTACTTTCTCGAAGCCTTCGCAGTAGTAGGTCTTCACGATGGAGGCTCCGTTTTCGGCACATACGCGTGAAGCGAGTGCGAAGTAGCGGGAGTCGCGTGCCATCTGTTTGCCGACAGCCGTCACACCCATGACGGGGATACCGTAGCGGTTGCCCAGGTCGACTGCTTCGACAAGGTTGGCTGCCGTGAGGGCTTCCTGTTCGCCGTCGCCGGCAGAGAACATGACGGCCATGGCGGAGGCGTTGTAGCGGATCGCATCTTCGATATCGATCAGGACGTTGCGGTTCAGCTCGGTCAGGATCGTCGAACCGGCATCCGAACGGAGGCAAACGGGTTTGTTGATGTTAGCGGGAATGGAAGTCTGCAGGATACCGCGCGTACACATGATACAGTCGGCATACTGCACAAGGGGAACGATGTTCAGGTCGATACGTTCCAATCCTGAAGTCGGACCCATGATGAACCCGTGGTCGAATGCCAACATGACGGCACGGCCTGTTTTCGGGTTGAAGATACGAGAGAGGCGGTCTTTCATACCCCAAGGGAGGTTGGAAGCGCCTTTTACATGAAAATTGTCAAATTGGGTAGTTTGTCCGAAGCCGAAGTTATTCGCTTCTCTGAACCCATCCATATCTGCCATAGAATTTTTGATTTATGATTTATAATTTATGATTTATGATTTGGGAATTTACGATTTATGATTTATGATTTATGCGTCGGTGATAAATCATAAATCATAAATCATAAATCTTTACAGTGCTTGCGCGAACGATTCGAACATGCAGCTCCAGGAGGTGGCACCGCTGTCGGCATAGCCGATGGAGCGTTCGCCGTAGTTGCGGGCACGACCGAAGTTGGCTTTCATCTCCACGGTCGAAGCAGCACCGGCAAGGGCGGCTTTCGCACCGGCTTCGAGGATCTCCTTGATGTCGTCCGAAGGACAGGCCTGGATCGCTTCGACGGCAGGAATCAGGGCGTCCATCATGGTCTTGTCGCCTTTCTGGGCTTTCGTCTGTTTCTGCACGTTGGCAAGGCCGCCGGCAAACATGGCTTTCACTCCGGCTGCATCCAGCTCCGTTCCGGAAGCATGGTCGCTCATGCCGAGGAAGAAGGCGCCTAAGAGCGTACTGGTGGAACCGCTTACCTGCAACATGACGTCAAAGCCCATGTCGTTCAGCATGGCTTTGAATTCCGTCCCTTTCTTGGCCGTAGCCACGATGGCGGACATGGCGGTCACGATTGCCTGGCCGTGGTCACCGTCGCCGATGACAGCGTCCAGTTTAGAAAATTCGTCTTCGCGCTCCTTGATATTCTTCAAGGCGGTGTCGAGCATCGCCTTGAAGTTTTCGATTGTCAGTTGTTTCATATTTTGTTTATTTACCGATTGTTGTCCAGTAAGGTGCATCAGCACGTTTGTTTTTCAGATAGTCGATATGGTCTTCGTCGAGGATGGCCATGATCATCTGGAAACCGGCCTGTTCCTGTACGGTCAGGATTTCCTGGATACGGCTCACGACAACCTGAAGGCCGCGGGCTTCCAGTTCTTTGTAGGCTTTGCGGAAGATGATGTTCAGCTCCATGTGGGTAGTCGCTCCCACGCCGTTGATGATAAGCATCATCTTGTCGCCGGCTTTCGGTTTGAGCTGTTGGCAAAGCAGGTCTACCATTTCGGCTGCCGTAGCGTCGGCCGATACGAGCGGTTTCTGTCCGCCACCGCCTTCGCCGTGCTGTCCCATACCGATCTCCATGATGCCCTGGGGCAGGTCGGTGATCGTTCCGCCGTTCTGCGGATGCGTGCAAGAGCGCATGGCTACGGCCAGGGTAGCGACGTTCTTGTTATAGCGTTCGGCGATTTCGACCAGTTCGTCCAGTGTCTTGCCTTCTTCGGATGCAGCGCCCAGGATCTTATACAAAGGAACGCATCCGGCCAGGCCGCGACGGTCGTTGACATCGGCGTCGATACCGGCACTGATATCGTCGTGGGTCAATACTTGTTTCACTTTGATGCCGACACGTTCTGCCAACTGGCAAGCCATGTTCGCACTCATCACGTCGCCGGAGTGGTTCAGGACAACCAGCAGGATGCCGGCTTCGCGTTTCATCAGTTGCAGAGCCTGGAACAGGCGTTGTGCGCCGGGAGCGGCAAAGATATCGCCCACAACGGAGCAGTCCAGCATGCCTTCGCCTACGAAGCCGCTCAAGGCAGGTTCGTGGCCGGAGCCGCCCAACGTCACGATAGCCACTTTGTCTTCGCTCTTCGGATTGGCACGTACGACGATGTTCTCGCCTCCCAACTTAACCTGGTCCGGATAGGCCAATACATACCCTTCCAACAATTCGGGGGTTATCTGTTCGGGATCATTTATAAATTTTGTCTTGATGTCTGACATGGTATTTTTCCTCCTTTATTTAATGTTATTAATATGTTTCTCTTATTTGATCTCCATGATTTCGATGGCGATGCCTTCTTCTTCGATGAATGCGATCGTCAGGTGTTCGTCGCATACAGCCGGGGCGAAGATCACTTTCTTGCCTTTCAGTTCTTCTTCCAAAGAAGGAACGACATAGGCGATGTGTCCTTGTTTCTGTACCAGTTCGGGCAGGCAGCTTCCTTCTTCGAATTTCAGGAATTCGATGCGGTTCGGGCTTTTGTTGTAGTCTGTCAACCAAACTTTCAAACCTTCGTTATACACTGCTCCTTCTACTTTTTCTGTCGTTACGATACCGACGTGATTAAATGTTCTCATGACTAATTAATTTTAAGTGTTTGTATTATATTTGTTTGTTATCAGTTCTCTCAAATCCAAAACCTCTATGCTTTACATCTTTGTTTTCCATTTCCTGTAGGAAAGGACAGCCAGGATGACGACTATTCCCAAGGCGATATAAAGATAGGTGAATATCCCGTTCACGTTATCATTTTGACCGTATGAATGCATTCCGCTCAGGAAATAGTTGACCCCGAAGAAAGTCATCAACACGGAGGCGAACGCAACCACGGACGTCAGGTTGAAGAGCCACAGGCTGTACAGGCGTTTCACCAGGTGGAGATGGGTCACCACGGCATAGACGACCATCGTGATCAACGCCCAGGTCTCCTTCGGGTCCCACCCCCAGTAACGGCCCCAGGACTCGTTTGCCCAGACGGCTCCGAGGAAAGTGCCGACGGTCATCAGGGCAAGCCCTATCCAGAGCGCCATCTCACTCACGATGCTCAGTTCGGTAATACGGGCTTTCAATATCTCTTTGTTCTTCTTCCCGGCAATGGACATCATCACCATATCGGTCAGCCCGATCAGGCAGCTGATGCCGAAGAAGCCGTAAGCGGCGACAATGACTGCCACATGGAACATCAGCCACGGCGATTTCAGGACCGGGACGAGCGGATTGATCTCCGGGTCCATCCAGTTCAGGCCGGACACGAAGAGGATGATACCGCCGAAGAGGGTGGCCAGTGCGAGGGTGATCGTGCTGCGACGCACGAACAAGAGGCCGGCGAGGACGGTCGCCCACCCCACGTAGACCATCGTCTCGTAGGAGTTACTCCAGGGGGCATAGCCTCCGATATACCAGCGCATCCCCATACCGAACATGTGGTAGTGGAAGACGACCAGCACACCGATCCCTATCAGCCAGGCGGCAATCTTCATCCAACGGCTCCGGCGGAACAACATCGCGAAGGACAGGACCAACAGGAGCCCGCCCAGGACCAGGTAGCCGATCTTGCAATAGCGGAAGACATCCATCCTGTTATACTTCAACTCGGTCTGCATACGCTTCGGACTGATATCGAGTGTCTTGTTCTTGGCTTGCTGGTAGGTGTCGATCATGCCGACCACTTCGTCGGCTTTCGCCCAGTCGCCGCTTTTCAGGGCTTCCTGCACTTCGCCCAAATACCACTCGAAAATGCGGGAGACGAACATGGAGTCTTTGCCGCTGAAGGCGGAAAGGTCGTCGCCGGGTGCGTACCATTTATGGTTCGGATCGTCTTCTTTGGGGAAGAGGTTCAGCATCTGGTAGTTGATCAGCTGATGGAAGATGTTCAGTTGTTCGTCCAGTTTCATCAGGTCCTTGTCGAAGCGCGTGCGCTGGGCAGGCATCTTGTTGTAGGCTTCTTCGAGCTTCTCCTGCAGCTTGTAGTTGCCGTTGTCGTCGAAGACCTGGATATAGGCGCACTCGCCGTCCGTCAGGCCATAGCGGGCTGCCAGTTCGGGATTGGAGAGGGCGATAAAGGGAATGCGCATCCACATATCCGGCATCGCCAGAAGGCTCAGGAGGAACTGGTCGGAATTGAGCTTGCCGATCTTGTCCGACTTATGGAGCTTACGGAGAATCTCGGAAGAGAACGTGTTGACCGGCATCATACGGCCGTTGCCCGACTGGACCGGGAGGGCGCCGAAGCGGGCGGCATGTTCCGGGCTGACCGCATATTTCTGCACGGCATCGAGCATCGGGGATGTTTTTTCTTTTGCTCCCGCCTGCATCGAGACGGCAAGGAGGGCAAGCAGCACGACCGTCACGCCGGTCGCTTTGCGCAGTTCTTTCAGGCGGCGGCTCTGGCGCATGAAGCGGGAGTCCTTGCCGACCAGACAAAGGATCAGACCGATGAGCAGCAGCAGATAGCCTGTATAGGTGATGTTCCGTCCCGCCACGTCGCGGTTGACGGAAAGGATGGTCCCGTGTTCGTCCTGGTCGTAAGAGGCCTGGAAGAAGCGATAGCCTTTTACATCCAGCACGTTATTCATAAAGATGCGTTCTTCGCGGTCCTTCCCGTCCACATGGACGATCACTTCGCTCTCGTAGGAAGAGGGACTGGCGGAACCGGGATAGCGGGTTAAGGTGAATTTCTTCAGTTCAACGGAAAAAGGCAGGGTATGGAATGTCGTGTTATCGGAAGTACGGACAGCGATCCGGTCGCTTGTCTCTCCTTCACGCAGATGCAGGATTCCTTCTTCGCCGAAAAGGAAAGAGGTCAGGGCGCCGAGAAGGATGACGATAAAGGCGAAATGAGTCAGCATCAGTCCCCATTTGCCACGTTTCAGGTATTGGTGTTTGAGGGTGGCCGCGATGAAGTTGACGACCAAAAGGAATTGGAGCAGGAAAAACAGGGGGGAATAATAAACCATTGCTTTGGCAGCTGCTGTACCGTGATACTTTTCGATGAAAGTGGCAACGGCCAGGCCAAAGGCATAGATCAGTAACAGGACGATCGTCGTTACGAAGGAGGAGAAAAATCTTTCAAGATTTGTTTTCATTTACTTTTTTATTAGAGTTCACAGATGCGGCAAATGTACGCAGATTTATCGTTTGACGGAATAATCTGTAGTAATCTGCCACATCTGTGTTCTCCTTGGGTTGATAGATATTATCTATACATCATTTATTTATCAATCTTCAATGATCATACGGAAACCGACATTGAACACACGCTGGTACGGGTAGTAAGCCTTACGCGTGTGGGAAGCGGCATATTTCGGACGGTCGATATAAGAACCGCCGCGGGCCACCTTGTATTCGGATGTCTCTTTCGTCTTCTCATTATACGGATACGATACATAGTCGGAACGAGTCCATTCGGCTACGTTGCCGTGCATGCTGTACAGCCCGAACGGGTTGGCTTCGTATGCCTTGCCGCCCACCTGGACCAGGTTGCCGTCGTCTACGCTCTCTTCTTTCGGAAGGAAGGTATAGTATTTGTACCACGGGTTGGTCTTCGACATCGGCTGCGGGTCTACACCGTAAACGGCGAACAGCAGCGTCGTCTTGTCGGCCAGGTTGTCCTTCTTGCCGAAGTCCGTGTGCATGTCGCCATACCAGAAGTCCTGGTCGCTACCTGCACGGCAAGCCCATTCCCACTGTGCTTCGGTCGGAAGCGTGATCTTGAGGCCTGTCTTCTCGCTTACTTTCTGGCAGAATTCCATGGCATCGTTGTAGCTGACACGGATCACAGGCTGTTCGGGTTTGTTGGCCGGATAACCTTGGTTCACGTGGTCTTTCCACTGCTGGTCCACGAAACGGCTGTCGTGATCCGGGAAGACGGTCTGGAACTGTTCGTTGGTCGTCTCCAGTTCAGCCATCCAGAAGCCTTTGCTGATCTTCACTTTGGCTGTCGGATAGGCATCGGGTTCGCCATGATAGCTACCCATCACGAATTCGCCGGCAGGAATACGGACGAAGTTCACCTTCACGCCCGGAGCGATCTCGACCACCTTACGGGTTTCAGGTTCCTTTGCCAGCATTTCTTTGATCCGGTCAGGACCGAACGGCCAACCTTTTACCTTCACGGCCTTTTCCTTCACCGGAGCGGCCTTTTCAGGCATTTCCGGGGTGATCGGGCCTTGCTTCTTCAGATAGTCGGCATAGTCGGCGATCTCTTTCTTCCAGTCTACACCGGCTCCGTTGGCATATTTGTCGGTCAATTCCTTACGACGTTTGATCTGGTCGAATCCTTTATAAGGAAGCTCGGTCAGGACGTTTGCATTGAAGTAACCTTTGTCGGGAGCGTTGTAGTCGATCCAGTTGTAGAGCGTCTTCCATTCCTTGTCGGTCAGTTTCACGTTGTGGTGGCCTTTCTTCAGCAGGCGTACCAATTCGCTCGTGTTGGGATGGTATTCGTAGGGCTGCAAAACAACCATATCGCCTTCACCTCCCTGACGATGCACGTACGGGTGCAGGTTCAGATAAGATGTGCCATAACCCAACTTGTCTTTCTTTCCACCCCGCAGGTCGAACGCTTTTCCTTCACCGTTATGGCAGGCAATACATGCACGATCCAGGATCGGCTGCATTTCCAGGTCGAACGTGAAAGAGCGAGTTCCGCCTTCGGGCAGAGTCAAGGCTGACGGGGCTTTCTGCGAAGCGATCACACGCTTCGGCATCGCGATCGAGTTCTGGTCTTCGTGGCAACCGATACAGGAGACCACTTCGCCCGGCTGGCCTGTCACCCAGCTTCGCATCCACTGGATGGCGACACCATCCTTATCCAACGGCTGGATAGAGATCGGCGTATTGGCAGGAGCTTTGAAGATCACCGAACCGTCTTCTTCGACAGGAACCGTTCCCAAGATACGTTTGATATCCCATCCGGACTGGATTCCGTGCCAGTTATGGTCGGATCTCGTCTTCACATAAGCATATTCGTAGGCATGCAGGCGCAGGGACTTGACAGTTCCGCGAGGAATGCCTTTCAGGCCTTCGCCTTCGTAAATATCCTGGATAAAGAAGGTGGCTTCTTTTTCGTTCAGCTTCACACGGTCGGGAATGGACGGAGGCGTCTTCGTCTTCTGTACCAGGATCGGGCTGATATAGCCTTCGCCTTCAGCCTGCATCAGACAAGTCACGTTGTCGTAGACATCGACCAGATAAAGTCCCCACAAGGCATGCGGGTCCAACTTGGCTGCCACCAGGAAGTATTTGTCGTTCAGCGGAGTCGGTTTAACGAACTGCGGCCATACGTCATTAACCAGCTGGTCTTTGATCTCTTCCTTGATCGGACGGTTACGATGAGGGATTTCCTGTACCATGCCGGCAGTGCTCTTACGTCCCTTGGTCGGGTCGAAGACGATCAGACGGCCGGAACGTGCCACACCATGGTGGCCGGAGATGATGCCGACGAAAGCCGAACCGTGGCCGGGCAACGGCTGCACGTCGAACGTACTGTTCGGGAACATCGCGCCGCTACCGTAGAGGGCTTTGTTTTCCGTTCCGTCAGGGTTCATGTGCATCACGATACGGGAATAGTAGTGGGTCAGGTCGGTGTACTCCCAACGGGTGTACATCACGCGGCCGTTATTCATGATGACCGGGTTCCAGTTGGCATCCTGGTCGAATGTCAGACGGCGCATGCTCTTGTCCTTCGGATTGTAGAGCACCATGTTACCGACCGCATCGCTACCGTTCACACAGGGAACGCCCTGGTAACCGATATTGGAGATGGCGATCACACGGCCGTCGGGCAGGTAAGTTCCATCGTAGAACTCCAGATCCGGCTCGTCGTTTTCCACAAGCGGCTTGAAGCCTGTTCCATCCAGATTCACTTCATAGATGTTCCAACGCCTGTCGTCCTGTGTCTGTGTGAACATCACGCGGTCTCCGTTCCAATGCAGTTTGAGGTCGGCGATGGACGAACCGTTCTTCGGTTTGTAGACCTGGCGCATCTGTATATCACCACGCAGGTTGGAGAGTTCGACGATCTCGGCATCGAAACCGGAACGGCCGGCAGACTCCTGGTTACTCCAGTTGTTAGCCTGCGTACCCAAGGAAGGTGTCATGATCTGGTGGGCCTTCGAACCTACTTTGAAGCGGGCAGCCACGATCTTGTCGGCATCCAGCAACGGGTTGGCGAGCAAGATGGCACGTTTGCATTCCAACGCTTTCTTGGCATCGGCGATGGCCTGTTCGTCTCCGTTATAGATACCGTTGAAACCTTTCTTTTCGAGACGGACCAGTTCGTTCAGCATCGGTTCGTATTTGGCGGCATCATAGCCTTTCTGCTTTTTCATATCAGCAAAAGCCAATTTGACGGCTTCCACGTTCAGCCATTCCAAATCGCACTGAAGCGTATACAGGTCCTGTACTTTCTCTACCAGTTCGAGATATTGGTGTATCTGCGTGTCGAGATCTTTTTCGTTGCCGATCTGCTTGGCTATATTCGAATAGTACACTCCGTCCTTCAACCGGGAGATCGCATTATCCACAGCCTGTTTTTCAACAGAAGCATCCGGAGTGATCAACCAGGTGTCCAAACCGTCCAGCACGGCGCCCAGCATCCCGATCTCTTCCGGATATTTAGCATTCAGTTCTTCTGCCACAAAAGTCGGAACCGTATTCAATGCCTGGAAGAACACGCTTCCGCCACTCGACGTGTCGTCGATACCGACTTCGGCTTCAAAACGGACATACTGGCCACCCACCGGATACACTAACGTACCGTTTGCATGGCAGAACACACCGTGTTTGTATTCCTTTCCGGCAATCACGATCTCATGATCGTATGCGTTCGTGTTCATCTTGGGTTTCGCCCAACCTGCAACACCATATTCGTAAGGAACTTCGTCCAACCATACGGCTGTACCATCGGCTTTAATCAAACGGGCATTCGCCCATACCGCCTGGTCGTAGTCCGTACCGTCGGGACCTCCGGCTGTCACAAGCACCAGTTTATCCACCCCTTTCAGGTCTACCACGAAGGGTTCGGCTTTCGCCTTGTGCTTCATCCAGGTAGAGATGACGGGCATTCCGGATTTCTTCAGCTTTGCCTGCAATTCCGTTTTTGCTTTGACTGAGGCATCAATCCACGTTTCCGCCTTCTTCTGTTTGGGTCCGGCAGACACCATGACAGAAGAGGACAGAAGGAGTGATACTAATAAATAGTATTTATTCATGTAATAAATTATAAGGTGTTATTACTTATTATAACGCAGCTTTTGTGTTGGTGAAACGCAAGCCATCATTATCATGGTAGCATGCCCATTCATCAACAATAGCACCTTCAGGACCAGCCATCATAAAGTGGAATGATTCCAATTTTTTCAAGCGAAGAACATCACCCACATGCTGCACGACGAAGTTTTTGCTCTTGATCGCACCGTGAGTAGCAGGAATGGCAGGAGCATTAGGAGTCTCGTCGCCAATTTCAGAGAAATTGTAGACCCATCCCTTTTCAACCATCCAGGATTCATGTTTAGCAGGGAATTTAGTCTTTACATGTGCATGTTCGGGGATCATCTGTCCCGGAAGCAGATAGATGGCGTGAGCGAAGTAGCCATATTCAGGATCGTTGATCCAGAAGATACCACCCATACCTACGTTTTCAAAATCGCCCAGACCGAAATCTGTCACCCACATGTCCTTAGCCATCAGTTCGGTGAAAGGAACATCGTAAAACGCGAACATGTCTTTCATTGCTTCAATAGCAACATCCTGTTGGAATTTGCCGTCTTTGTAGAAGTCGGCATTCGTGTACTTCTTTGAATACTTCATTTCTTTATTATTTTTACAGTTAGCATTGTTGTTACAACCTTTATTGTTGCCACCGCACTGTTCGGTGCATTCTCCTTCGCCTGCAGACGAGCAGCAGGAAGATTCGCCGGTAGATGTCTTACCGCAACATGCAGCCATAGAAAGCAAAAGCGCTCCCATAGCGACTGATTTCATCAAATTCTTTTTCATTTTTTTCTCTTGTTTATTTAGTTAGTAATATTTGTTCTTATTCGATTGCGATTCCTTCTATTTCGATCAACAGCTCATCCCGGCACACATCCGCCCACATATAAGAGATGGGAATGTCCAGGTTATACCCTTCGAGCAACTGCCGCGCTTCTTCGTAGAAGGATTTCTCTTTCAGATAGACACGCAGCATTTTCAGTTTCGCCTTGCCGATCAGCTGGCCGATGTTTTCCATCGTGATATGGAGCTGGCGTCCGAGGCCTACGCCTACGAGGCTTTCTTCTCCGCGGATAGCGGCCGTACCGGATATGTAGACGATCCGCCGGTCGTCGAAAGTCATGCTCTTGGCCCGTTCGAACTTCGGCGTCGCCTTCTTCTGTTGGGCGGCTTCGAGAACCTGGTCCGAATAGGCATGGGCGGCTATCTGCAACTTGTTGTCGATCGGGGTGGCATAGCATCCGGGACGGGCGAACACAGCCGCATCCAAATCGACCAGTATGCCTCCCAGGTTAGCCCCGATGCCGGTAGCGGCAGGATAGCCATTGTTCCAGTTTGTCCTTCCGTAGAAATCGGCACGGGCGTTGTTGAACATCTGGTAATGCTGGTCAGGCCCGTCGAAGCGGGTAATCCGCTCGATGTAGTTCCACTGGCGGATGATGCTGTTGACGGGGAAACCTTCCCGGCGCATCACCTCTCCTATCATGCCAAAGACTTCGTTCGACTGTTGCTGGATACCGAAGTTGATCACATCGCCATGGAAACCGCCGGCAAAGAGAAAACGGCCGTCGGCATTCTCCAGCACGACATACGGGAAACCTTCGTGGCGACGGAAGGTGATATGATCGCCTTCATCCGCTTTGTAGCTATGGACCTCCAGGATCAACCCTGCATTCAGAGGCGGTTGGGAAACGTAGCTCAGCACCGGCTCGTGATTCCCGTAGAACTTACGGATCTTCTCGCGCAGTATGATGCGGCGGGCGACATACTGTTCGTTGTCGTTCGGCATGCCGAAGAAGGCCAAACGGAGAATCTGCTCGTCTTGGGGCAACTGCGCCAGCAGGGCGTCTACCATCTTGTCGAAGGCTGCCAGTCCGGTCGTATAGATATTGTAATGTATTTTATCGCAATAATTCATAAAGAGTTCACATATTCGGTTAATGCTTCGATATCTTTCTCTGAAACTTTCTTTTCGATGCCGTGTTTATGGACGCTGAACACTTCTTTCATGGTGGCTGCACGCCCGTCGAACAGATAAGGAGCCGTACGCCATACTTCGCGCAAGGTCGGGGTGTCCCAGCCTTTTTCGAACTCGATATCTTCGCCTATACGGTGGTATTTCATATCCGTATAGTAAACACCGCTATGGCATTCCCCGCATTTCAGTTTTTCGAAAACTTTCTGCCCTTCCTTTGCCAAATCGGACAGCTCGCCGTTCACCAGATAAGGGCTGGGCACGGGGCGAAGCGATTTCAAATAGGCATCCACACAAACGGCATCTTCTTCGGAAACGTCATAGAACTGGATGAAGTTAAAACCGGCTCGCACAGCCCGTTCCGCATGTTCACGGATACCGGAAATCATGTTAGGGGGAGTCACATGGCTAAAGAGCAGGCTCTTGCAGTTCTTGGAATTGCCGACACCGTCGTTCATCAAGTCCCAGTTCATGCCGTCCGTACGGGCATCTCCGGGGTGGCAGCCGTTACAACTCTGCCAGTTCTGGAAGCAGTGCGAAGCATCGTTAAAGTAGCGTTCGCCCTTGTTTTCGGCTGTTTCCTCGCGTCCGGGATTCAGCTCGACCGCTGTCACTCCGTTCGTGTTGATATCCATTATGTTCAGGACATCGGCGAAGTAGGTCGGGATTATCAGCTTGTCACCGTCCAGGATCATGCTGCGAGGGCCGTTTCCTTCCAATGGGACACGTTCGCGAAGGCCGTAGAGGAAAGTCAGGTCGTAGTCCAGCATCGCCTTATTGGGATAGTTCAGGAATTTCTCCAACATCGCCTTATGGTCGATCACGCTGACTTCGTGTGTTCCCGAATGGGAGATGAAAACGGACTCGTCATTGCAGGCAATGCTCCAGATACCGGCAGCCCCACGTTCGGGTTCATCCACGACGATAGCTCCCAGGAACTCCTGCTTCTCGACATCGATCACACTGAATGCGCTCGTGTTCATCCATCCCTGCTGCAACTGCGATGTGGGAACGGTGAAACGTCCTAAGTTGTGCGATACATATATATACTTGCCGTCGGGAGTGATACAGATTCCACGGAGGGCATTGCTGCCGTTTGCCAGCCGGATGTCTTTCACCTTCGTGAAGCCATCCATCTCGATCACGGACACGCAGGCAGCCACATAATCGAGGTCTGCCCGTTGGGCCGGCAGGAAGTTCGTAACGAACATGTATTTGCCATCTTTGCTGAACACCGCGGATTTCGGTTCGCGCAAGACCTTTACCGTACGCACCACCTTCCGCGCAACCGGATCGACTTCGGAGATGGTAGTCTGGAACTGATTGCATACATATATATGTTTCTTGTCCGGACCGAACATCGGATGGCATGCTCCCGAACCGGTCGGAATGGAAGCCTCCACCCTGCCCGATTCGAGCGACAGGATCTGTAAGTGGCCTGTCGTTCCGAATGTCGTCACATACGCCTTGTCGCCATCCACGAGAATACCCGTGGGCGCTTCGTCCATCGGGAAAGAACGCAACAACGCTTTGCCGTCAGACGAAAAAACGTCAACGCGCTTAACTCCTTTATCTGTCATCAACAACTCACCTTTCGCATTCGTCGCGACATCAGTCGGGAAGAACGGTGGGTTGCCTGCTGAAGCAAAGGAGATGCAACAGCAGGCAAAACAAGCCACCAGAGAGTTTTTAAACATGTATTTTCGTGTTTTCATGGTATATTATATTTTTTTTGCTTTATATATCCTAACTCAAGAGATATCGTCTGAGCCACTTTCTTTATGCAATCGGCCGAAGTCCGTACGACCTCTTTCGACAACCGGTCCTTCGGGCCGGAAATCCAGATTGCCCCACAAGGATAGCCCGTATAATTAAAGATGGGCGTCCCGATGCAAATCACACCGTTCAACTCTTCCTCATTATCCAGGGCATAGCCCAATTTCCGGACTTTCTCAAGTTCCTCCAGATAAGCATCACGTGTAGTAATAGTCCGGGCGTTGTAGCGTGTAAACTCCATATAAGACAAATACCGGTCCCGGACTGTATTCGGCAGATAAGCCATGATAGCCTTTCCCGGGGCCGAACAATGCAAATCGAAAGATTTCCCCGGCGAGAGGACAAAACGGAACGTATGATGTCCCTGGGCCTGCTCGATAAAGATGCCTTTCCGGTCTCCCAACACGCCGAAACAAGCTGTCTCTTTCACCTGATCGCGCAAATCACGTAAACGAGGCAGAACCGTTTCCAGCAAATTGTGCTCGTTCAACGATCTGAACCCCAAAGTTAGTAATTTGCGGGACAACTTGTATCGTTTTGTATCTTCATTATAAATCAAATAGTCCAAACGCACCAACGTATTCAAAATACGATAGGCCGTAGTTTGGGATATATCAAGATCCGACTTGATTTCCTGAAGCGTCTCACCCTGGGTGCGAAGCGACAAGTACTCAAGTACGGCAATCCCTTTTTCGAGATTCGGGACCTTGTAGTTCTCTTCTGCTTTTTCCATATTTGGAACAACGCTTTTCATATTTGAAATATTGTTTCAGATTTGGATCAAATATAAAAGAGTATGAAGAAAGAATGGCAGAATGTTTGTAAAAATTGGTTAAGTATGTCGTAAAACACATTATAGTTGAAAGGTGAAAGGTGAAAGGTGAAAGTGAAAATGCAAATAGCAACGCGAAGCAACTTTCAACTTTCACCTTTCAACTTTCAACTCTTCTTATAGCTGACGATGGCCAGTATGTTAAAGAACAGGGCGAACAGGCAAACAGCTATGAAGTGGCCGGTGAGGTCTGACAATGTGCTGCCTTTCAGATAAACCATCCGCATCACTTCGACCAGATAGCGAAGCGGATTGAAACGCGTCAGCTCCTGTGCCCAGACCGGCATACTGCTGATGGGAGTAAACATTCCGCTCAGGAGGACAAATATAATCATAAAAAAGAAAGCCGTGAACATGGCCTGCTGCTGGGTGGACGAGACGGACGAGATAGCCAGGCCGAAACCGGTGAACGCCATCAGGTAGACAGCCGCAAACAGATAGATGATCCCCATATTGCCTACCGGCAGCAATCCGTAGACCAGCCAGGCGATACAGGCGCCTATCGTGAGCAGGATCAGCCCGATAATCCAGAACGGGATCAGCTTGGAGAGCAGGAACAGGGCTTTCGGGACAGGCGTCACGTTGATCTGTTCGATCGTCCCTTTCTCCTTTTCGCTCACGATGTTCAGGGCGGAAAGGAAACCGCCGATAAGCGTCAGCAGGAATGCCATGATACCGGGAACCATGTAGTTCTTATAATTCAGATGCGGGTTGAACAGGTTCGTGACACGGATTCCGTCTCCTCCGCCGGCCGATACGGGCAAAAGGCTCTTCTCCTGATTGAAATCCTGGATGATGGACGCGAGGTAGGAACTGCCTATCCCTCCTTTCGTCCCGTTCACGGCATTGGCGGCAATCAGAAGCTCGGCCGTTCCCTCCCGTCCCAACCGTTCTTCGAAACGGGACGGGATCTCAAGGATGATATCGGTGGCATTGCTTTCGATGGAAACCAAAGCCTCGTCGTAGCGGGGCGAGACATCCGCCAGGCGGAAATAGCCGGAAGACAGGACCTTCTCCGTCAGCCTGCGGGAAAGGACGGAATGGTCGTTGTCGACGATACTCAGATTGATATTCCGCATCTCGAAATTAGCGGCAAAAGGAAGAACCATCAACTGTATGACCGGCAAAAGGAAGATGATACGGGGCAGGAACCGGTCCCGCTTGATCTGTTTGAACTCCTTCTCCAATAAGTATTTCAGCATCCTCATCATAACCGTATTTTAAAACGTTTCACACTCAAGCCTATCAGCACGACAACCATCAGGGACAGTATGCCTATTTCCTGCAGGACGGAACCGAAGCCCAGGCCTTTAATCATGATATCTTTCACGGCGATGATATACCATTTGGCCGGTACGATATTGGATATGACTTGCAGTATCTCCGGCATATTCTCGATCGGGAACACCATCCCGCTAAGCAATATGACGGGCAGCATCAGGACAACGGCACTGATCAGCATGGCGGCCTGCTGGGTGTCGGCTATCGTCGAGATCAACAACCCCAGGCACAACGCCACCAAGGCGTAGAGGACGGAAACGCCCACTAACAGCAACAGGCTGCCGTTGATCGGCACATCCAGAAGGAAGTACGACAAAGCCAGTATGGTGGCTATATTCACTAAGCTCAACAACAGATAGGGAGTCGCTTTGGCCAGAATGATATAGACCGGCTTCAGCGGAGAGACGAGAAGCACTTCCATCGTCCCTATCTCTTTCTCCTTCACGATCCCGACGGAGGTCATCATGGCACAGATCAGAATCAGGATCAGCCCCATGACACCGGGCACGAAGTTGTACGCCCCACGAAGCTGGGGGTTGTAGAGCAAAGAAATTACCGGCACAATTCCTTTGCCAGTTGAAAGTTGAAAGTTGAAAGGTGAAAGGTGCTTCGCGTTGCTATTTGCATTTTCACTTTCAACTTTCCACTTTCCACTTTCAACTGCTATCTGCGTAGCATACGCAGATAGCTGCGTCGCCTCGTTCGGATCGGTCGCGTCGACCAGCAGCTGGATTTCGTTTTCACCTTTCACCTTTCCCCTTTCAACTATTAAAACCATCCGGACTTTTCCCTGACGGAAAAGAGCCCGGCCTTCTTCTACGTTATCGATCATCTTATAGAGCTCGAAATACTCGCTGGCGGCAAAATGGGAAATCATCTTCTGCGTCACCTCGTCCCGGCTCTGGTCCAGGATTGCGATAGGCACACGCTCGATCTCCGTCGTAATGGCATAGCCGAAGAGGATGATCAGGACGACAGGCATCAACAACAGGATCATCATCGTCCGCTTGTCACGGAAGATGTGGATAAATTCCTTTCTAACAAAAGCGACCAAAGGACTTTTCATGCTTATTCTTTAATTTTCAATTCTCAATTATCAATTTTCCGTTCTCTTCGCTCTCCGTGCCAACGCATGGAAGACTTCGTTCATATTACCGGCCTTGAAAGACGATTTGAGGGCGGAAGGGCTGTCCAAGGCTTCGATCTTACCGTCTACCATGATGGAGACACGGTTGCAATACTCCGCCTCGTCCATATAGTGGGTGGTGACAAAGACCGTAATGCCTCGTTCGGCAGCCTGGTAGATCAGCTCCCAGAACTGGCGGCGGGTGACGGGATCGACACCTCCGGTCGGTTCGTCCAGGAAAACGATCCGGGGTTCGTGGATGATGGCGACGGAGAAAGCCAGCTTTTGCTTCCAGCCCAACGGCAGGGCATCGACCAAGGTGTTCCGTTCGCTCTCCAGGTCAAGGACCCGGAGCAGCTCGTCCGTCTTCGCTTTCAGTTGCTTCTCGGACAAGCTGTAGATACCGCCGTACAAGCGGATGTTCTCCCAGACCTTCAGGTCTCCGTAGAGGGAAAACTTCTGGCTCATGTAGCCGATATGCCGTTTGATCTGTTCCGTTTCCTTATAGATATCGAAACCGGCGACCTTTCCCGTCCCGGAGGTCGGTGTCGAAAGGCCGCACAACATACGCATGGCAGTCGTCTTGCCGGCTCCGTTCGCTCCCAAGAAACCGAAAATCTCCCCCTCGCCTACCGTGAAGCTGATATGGTCGACGGCGATAAAGGAACCGAAGCATTTCGTCAGTTTATCTGTTTCTATTACATTCATAATCATAAAGCCATAAAACAATCTTCTATACCTGGTTTTATCGGTTCGATGCCGATATCCGCATGTCCTTTTGCCGTCAGGAATGCTTGCAAATCCTTGCGGAAGACGGCTTCTCCTTCTTTATCCACCACCTCCTTGCGAATGGAGAAATGATGCGCGTCTCCGAAAGAGAAACAGGAATCCGCATCCGGATATGTTCTGAGGTCGAGCAACAGTTTGTACATCGAAGCCGACCGGACGGCATACAAATACTTGTCGAACGTAGCGCGGATGCCTTCCGGCGTATCGACCGACAGGCAACGTCCGCCACGCATCAGCGCGATACGGTCGCAACGGGAAGCCTCGTCCATATAGGGCGTCGAAACCAGAATCGTGATTCCTTGCCTCTTCAACCGGTCCAGCATATCCCAAAACTCCACACGCGAAACAGGATCGACACCCGTCGTCGGCTCGTCCAAGAAAAGGACATCGGGCCGATGGATCAGCGCACAGCTCAAGGCCAACTTCTGCTTCATCCCGCCGGAGAGCTTCCCGGCTTTCCGTTTCTTGAAAGGCTCTATCTGGACATAAATATCCCGGATCAGGTCGTAGTTCTCCCGGACAGTCGTATTGAACACGGTAGCAAAGAAGTTCAGGTTCTCTTCCACCGTCAAGTCTTGATAAAGGGAGAAACGCCCCGGCATATACCCTACCCGCCAACGGATCTCCTTATAATCGCGTACGACATCCAGTCCGCAGACCGAAGCCGTACCGCTGTCTGCCAGCAGCAGGGTGGTCAGTATCCTGAACAGCGATGTCTTGCCCGCCCCGTCCGGCCCGATCAGCCCGAAAAGCTCCCCTTCGCCGATGTGCAACGAGATGTCCTGCAAAGCCCGAACCTCCCCATAAGCCTTATTTATATGTCGAATATCAATCTCTCTCATCATTGTCAATTCTCAATTGTCACTTAAAAAGGACTTCCCCATATTGTCCGATCTTCAAATAGCCATCGTTCCTGACAGCTATCTTGACGGCATAGACCAGATTGGCCCGTTCGTTCTTGGTCTGGATTCCTTTCGGGGTAAATTCCGATTTTTCGGAAATCCAGGTGATCGTGCCGGGATATTCCTTTTGTCCCTTTTCTCCGAAATCGGCAAAGACACGCACCCGCTGCCCGAGTTTCAACTGCGTAAGCTGTTCGGCGGTAGGGTAAGCGCGAAG
>ULRN01041190.1_pt1 | contig 32994 bp, 28 predicted proteins | sample 1955461 | NCBI WGS metagenome assembly ULRN01 (sample SAMEA4835683, study PRJEB28245) | human gut metagenome | biome: gut microbiome; material: fecal sample | place: Denmark | collected 2008 | reverse complement strand
GGCAAGGCTTATCTATATTCATATTCTAATAATATATATCACCCGAACCCAAAAATATCCCGTGGCATCTTCCGATAAAATATTATGGTGTCATGCCTGCTGAAAACCGTAGGGGGAAAACATGTGTCATCATGCAGAAAACAAAAATATTGCACTTTTGGGGGTTAAAACCATCCGGAAAGTTGGTGGATTGGAAAAAAAACAATACCTTTACAGCCGTAATGAAAATTACAGCCGGTTTTTTAAAAGCCAACAAAGGAGTAAACTAATTAATAATCACTTAATCAAAATTATCTATGAAAAGAAAATTCCAATTTTTTGCAACATTGATGCTGTCATTGGCAGTATGCGGATTCACAGCATGTGGAGATGACGACCCGACAGATGGAACGGAAGCCCCGGGAGGAGACGTTACGCCAGACCAGCCGGGAGGCAACGCTTCGGCAATGGGTGCAAGCGAGGCAAAGCAGTCATTGCAGAAGACATCAGAGGCATTCATGGGAAAAATCAACTCGCAGGACTTCAACGAGTTCTCCAAGATATGGGCTTCGCTGAGCGCTGAAAGCAACGACGGAAGCGTCGTGGACGAATGGTTTGATACATGTCTTGACGCCTGTCTGCTGTCGTCAAAGAACAATACATACAAGTATTTATATAAGGTGTCAAACTTCTACGGCGAGTTCACTCTGAACGGCGGCGTATGGAAGAAAACCGGAAGTTCAAAGGGTATGCTGCGCTTCAACTTCAACGACAAGGAGGGAACGCCATGCACCATCACGCTCACCACAAGCGGCAAGGAGACACAGATACACCATGAGTCGTTTGACGAATATGACGAGTATCACAACTACGCTACCGGCGGATACCAGACGGATACTTACCAGAACTACTATATGCTGCCTGAGAATATCAGTCTCACGCTGACGAAGTCAGGCAAGGAGAGAATGAACGTAGTGGTGAACTCAAAGGTGAGCACAAGCGGTGAAATCAACCTGACGAAGGACGAGGTGGAAGTGACGACCACAGCCACTGTGGGCGACTACAAGATCAGTGTGGGCAAGGCTGCATTCAAGAAAGGAAACGAGGTGCAGGCTGCCGCAACAATCTCCAAGGGTGGCGAGACCCTCATCGCGATGAGCGCTGAAGGCAAGGGTTCGATAAACGAGAAGGCAGACAACATTTCCGTGGGACAGGTGACTGCAAACATGAGCGTGCTTGACGGAAAGGCAACGGTGAAGGTGGCTGTAAGCGACGGCGATCTGCTCTCCAAGGCCCTTGACAATGCGTACAGTAATGACGAAAACGAGAAGTCTTTCAGAAACTATATCGCTACGGCAAACAGTCTGATCAACGCCAAGCTCTATCTTGACGGCAAGAATGATTACGCTGCCAACATCTATCTCTCACCGGTGGAGAAGAAGGACTATTATTATTCATACTGGGATGTAGAACCATTCCTGGAGTTCGGCGACGGATCTAAATTCTCCTATGCCGATTTCTTCACAGAGAAGTCGTTCAACACGGCAATCGATATGTTCGAAAGACTTGTCAGCGATCTGGAGGTGATGTTCCAGTAAAAAAACAGGAAGAGTAAGTTTGAACAGAATACTAAGCATATTGACATTAGCGGGAACGCTGGTTCCCATAGAGAGCGTGTCGGCATCCATTGCCGATACGCTCAATATTTATAATGACTCCATACAGCTGCAAAGCGTGGAGGTAAGGGGAGAGCGCACGCGGTCGGCACTGCGGCGCATTGACGGCATGGACATCATCGGGATGCAGCTCATGGCCGACATGCCGAAGATTCTCGGTAATGCCGACCCACTGCACTATGCCCAGCTGATGCCCGGCATACAGACCAACTCGGAATACGACGCCGGACTCCATATCCAAGGATGCGACAACCAGCATAATGTGGTGGCGCTCAACGGAGTGCCTGTATACACCCCCGGCCATCTGCTCGGTATCTTCTCCGTGTTCAACGGCGGGCACTTTGCCAGCATGCAGATAAGGAAATCCAACGTGACGGCAGATTCGCCCAACAGGATAGGCGGAACGGTGGATATGCGGTCGGCCGGGACAATGGACGAATTCGGGCGCGGAAACGGACCGCACGGCGGAAACGGACTGCACGGCGAACTCTCCGTAGGTCCGATGTCGGCGCAAGCCACGCTGAAGACAAGGGTGGGGGAGAAGACGGCAGTAATCCTCTCCGCCCGCGAAGCCTATCTCAATCTGCTCTATTCGCAATGGATAAAGGTGGACGGGAGTCCGATAAAATACGGATTCGGCGACTACAACATCACGCTTATCCATCAGTCCGATGAACGGAACAGCCTGTGTGTCAACGCATATTATGGGCACGACGATTTCAGCTACGACGACCACGAAAGCGATATCTCCACGGCGCTCAACTGGCATAATGCCCTCGCCTCGCTGGAGTGGAAGAGGACATGGGGCTGCGGGGAGATGAATCATAAGCTATACTTGACCAACTATCAGACGAGGATGAGGATAGGCAATGTGACGATGAGGGGGAGGAACCGTTCGTACGTGACCGACCTCGGCTATCAGGGCAGCATCGCACTGGGAGGATTGAAGGCAGGACTGGACCTGACGCGCCATGAACTGCAGCCGATGGCCCCCGAAATGGAGGGAGACATGAATTTCAAGGTGAAGGCTGAACCCGTGGCGCGCTCGCTCGAAGGGGCGCTCTACGTGCGCTACAACGCCATGCTGGCGCGCAATATCGGCATGGACCTCGGGGTGAGGATGAGCTGCTATCACTACAGAAAAAGCTACTACGCCGTGGATCCGGGACTGAAGCTGGACTGGAACATATCAGGAAGTTCCACTCTGACGCTCAACTCCGGCATACACCACCAATATCTCTTCCAAACGGGATTCTCCACTGTGGGGCTCCCCATTGAGATGTGGGTGAGCTCGGGAGAAAGACACCGTCCGCAGTATGTATATAACCTCTCGCTGCAGAGCGACAACATGCTGGGAGGAAACAGATACAAGCTATCATGCGAGCTGTATCTCAAGATGCTCTATCATCAGGCGGAAAACAACAGCAATATCCTCGACCTGGTTTACTCCGATTTCAGCATAGACAACTCCGTGGTGCATGGCAACGGCAGGAACTATGGTGCAAGCCTGATGCTCGAGAAGCGGAGCGGCAGGCTGACGGGATGGGTAAGCTATTCCGTGGGCAGGGCGTGGCGCAAGTGTGCGGCATACAACGGCGGAAAGAGGTTTCCCGCATCGCATGAGCGTATCCATGAGCTGAACGTCGTGGCTACATACAAGCCGGGGAAGAGATGGAGCATCGGCGGAACATTCGTCTGTGGGTCGGGTACGCCATATACCAGGATAAACTACATGTATCTGCTCGGCAACAGGCTGATGACCGAATACGGCAGTCATAACGGTGACAGGGTGAACCCGTATATGCGGCTCGACCTCTCGCTGAACTATGATTTCAAGACGCGCGGCAGCAGGCGTACGGGACTGAATTTCTCGCTCTACAATGTGACGATGAAGAAGAACGACCTGTTCTATCGGGTGAAGGTGAGTAGCAGAGAGAACAAAATCATCTACAGCACGTTCCGATTCGCACTGCCCATCATGCCGTCGGTAAACCTGTATCACTATTTCTAAGAAACGGAAAGGAAGAAGATGAAACACAGCAGCATTATTTTTCTTATAGTCTGTCTCGCTCTGGTCGCCCTGGTTTCGGGCTGCAATGAGGAGAAGACCACGTTAGCCGAAAAGCGCCTCGTGGTGGAGGGATGGATTGATTCGGGCGAATTCCCCGTCGTGAAACTGACGCGCACGATGCCGCTCGGTGTGGACCATAAGGTGGATATAGACAAGCTGTCTGACTACGTGGAGCGCTGGGCGAAGGTGACGATAAGCGACGGCGAGAGAAGTGAGGTGATGGTGGGGCGCTATGACAAGAACTATTTCCCGCCCTTCGTCTACACCTCGTATGAAATGCGTGGCGAAGTGGGCAAGACATACACCATCACCGTGGAGACCGACAATGGCGAAAGGGCCACGGCACAGACCACCATCCCCGAGCCGATGCAGCTGAGGGATGTATGCAGCAAACCGGCAGACGGCGGCGACGGCTATCTGATTTACGGATATACGGACGAGAGGAAGAAGTGCAAGCTGTTTGTGAAGAATTATTGGGAAGACAAGGAATTCCAGTCAATGTCGATGGGATTGTATGACAGCGACATGTATACTGATGAAGGGAAAGTGACCGTGAAGAACTCGCTGACGGCATGGACTGAGGAATATACGCCGTATTTCAAGAAAGGGGATACGGTGATTGTAAAGGTGGCGGCGCTCGATGATAAGTCCTACGACTTCTGGCGCAGCTATGAGGATATGTCCATGCTCTCCCGTCTGCCCATGGTTCCTATGACGAGCAATCTGAAATCAAACGTGCAGGGCGCATTGGGATATTGGTGCGGATATGGCGTGTCGGTGTATATGGTGGTGGTAGGACAGTAGCGGAAGGATGTTGTTGACAAGTGGACGAGCAGACAAACGGACAGGTTTGCTCGTCCACTTGTCGTTTGTCTACTCGTCAACTCGCTATAAGTTGATATTTATTGCAGCTCCAGCCATAATCCATGTGCCGGGCTGGGGCAGACTGCCGAAGTCGTAGTATTTGGTGTCAAATACGTTGTTGGCTTCAACGAACAGTCTGTATTTGTCGGCATTCCACGACAGACGGGCATCCATCAGTCCGTAAGGCTTGAAGCCGGAAACTACGGCGTTGCCCTCGCTGTTCTTGTGGGTGAAGGTGCCGGTGCGCTTCTGCCATCGGTATTTCAGCGACAGGTCGAGCCGGCTCCAGATGTTCACATCGAGGTTTGCCACGAGCTTATGGCGCAGATACTCCAGTGTGGTGCGGCTCTGTATGTTCTCAGGCACGTCCTTGTCCTGCGTCATCCATGTGTATGCCACGCCGAGCGACTTGAGCACGCGCTGCGACGGGATGAGCTGGCGGAAGTCGGCATTTGCCGAAACCTGTGCACCGAGGGTGTTTATCTTGGTGAAGTTCACGGATTTCCATACTGCTCCCTCGCCCTCGTTGGTGTCGAGCACCCAGTCTATCATGTTCTTGCAGTGGTTGTAGAAGAGACTTGCGTTTGCCGAGAAACCGCTGCTCTGGAATTTCAGTCCGCCCTCAAGAGCCTGCAGCTCTTCGGGTTTGAGGTATTTGTCGGCCTTGTGTCCGCCTACCGAATAATAAAGCTCCGTCACTGAAGGCATTCTCAGCGACGTGTTGTATGAGGCATACACCTTCAGGTTTTTGCCTATGCGGTAGCTTGCGTCGATGCCGGGATAAACCCTCATGTTCATGTGGTTCCATGAGTTCTTCACCGCCACGATACCCATCGACAGCGTGAAGCGGTCGAGCAGGATGTTGTGCTCCAATGTGAAGCTGATGTTCGTGCGGTTCAGTCCGTTGGTGTAGTCGCGGTCTGTCTTGTGTACGTGTTTCGGGTTGTCGAGCGGTTCACCCAGCGTGGTGCTCACGAGGTCCTCGTTGCGGAGTTCGGCGCAAATCGCCGTGCGGCCGAGCTGCCAGTCGAAGTATGAGTTGAGGTTCACGCCGTATACGTCGGTGCGGTGGTAGTTGTATGCCACGCCGTAGGTGCCGCCTTCAGGAATCACGTTGTCCAGACCGCGGAAATACTCAAAGCGGTCCATGGTGCGGTTCCAGTATACCGACGGACTGAGATGCAGTGCGCCGTATCTGGCGTCCGCTTTCAGTGCGGTGTAGCTCTTGAAAGTATGTTCAAACTGGTCGTCAGAACCGGTTCCATAGAAAGTGTTGGAACCGAAGTCGCGCTTGCTCAATCCGGCATGCCAGCTCACTCTGACGTCGTTGTCGGTGTATGTGCCCTTGTAGAAAGCCTTTGCTCCATCGAAATCGGTGTTCAGCTTTCCGGCCTTGTTGCGGTTGTAGCCGTCGGAACGTGTGTAGTTGCCTGACAGCGTGTTGGTCCATTTCCCTGATACGAGGGCTACGCTTCCTCCGCCGTTGAAATATCCGTAGCTTCCGGCTTCGGCATGGGCGGAGACATTGCTCTGTGTGTGTTTCTTCGTCACGATGTTGATTGCTCCGAGCAGGGAAGAAGTGCCGAACACTCTGCCGGCAGGTCCTTCGAGAACCTCGATGCGCTCAATGTCGCTCACGTCTACAGGAAAATCGAATGCGTTGTGACCGGTCTGCGGGTCGCAGATGTTCACTCCGTCGAGAAGAATAGTGATTTGCTCCTGGTTTCCGCCTCGGATGCTGATGTCGGTCTGTGCTCCAATCGGTCCGCGCTGCCTCACATCCACTCCGGCTGCATACTTCAGCAAATCATTGACACTTTGTACCGGCGCAGCTTCAATATCCTTGCGCTCCAGTACAGTAACCATTCTCGCTGCCTGTCCATGGGTCAAAGGAGCCCTTGAACCGGTGACTCTCACCTCGTCGAGCGCAAATTCGCTGTGGGTGGCAAGGGAGTCGGCAACTGACAGAATCGGCGTAGTGCTGATGCCGTCGGCCTTGGCGTAGGTAAGCGTGGCAACACTCAGTGTGCCTACGATAACCTCCTTGCCCAAGCAAGCGAACAGGGCATAACCCATGCGGGTGAAGTGTTTGAACTTCATCGGCGAGATTGATGCTTTTTTGTTCTTGTACATAGAAAAAATTAATAAAATAAATGTTAAGCCCCGAAAGGCTCGGCAAAAGTAATCAGAATTATATATAAATCGACAAAATTTGCGGGGAATTTTGGAGCTAAAGCCGGAATTAGGCAGATTTTCCCAGTTTTCGGATAGAATAAGTATGGTTTCGTCAATAAAAAACAGCCAGCTTGCTTTGTATTGTCTGCGATTTGCATTATCTTTGCATAAGATAAGCTGCATCTCGGCATAACATTCAAGCAAGCTTGATGGTTCTGCACTCGATTTGCATTATCTTTGCATTAGAATACTATTAAACAACTAAAAAAACGATATCTATTATGAACAGTGACCCAAAGGATTGTCTCTATTGTCAGAACAATGAGACATTGCATGATTTGATGATTGAAGTGGCTAAACTCAGCGTTTCACGTGTGTTTATCTTCAAAGAGCAGACGTATCACGGACGTTGTCTCGTGGCATACAAGGACCATGTGGACGACCTGAACTTGCTTTCGGATGATGACCGCAACGCTTTCATGGCTGATGTGGCAAAGGTGACGCGCGCAATGCAGAAGGTGTTCAACCCGGACAAGATCAATTACGGCGCATATTCCGACACGCTCTCGCATCTGCACTTCCATCTCATACCTAAATACAAGGGCGGGCCGGACTTTGGCGGCGTGTTCCAGATGAACCCGAAGAAAGTGTATCTGACAGATGCCGAATATGCCAAGATGGCCGAGGATCTGAAGAAAGAACTGTAAATATATATAATGAGAATTGACATAATAACCGTGCTCCCCGCAATGATCGAGGGATTCTGCAATGAGTCCATACTGGCGAGGGCACAGAAGAAAGGACTTGCTGAGATTCATCTACACAATCTGCGCGACTATTCCACGGACAAGTGGAAGCGCGTGGACGACTATCCCTATGGCGGCTTTGCCGGCATGGTGATGCAGTGTGAACCTATCGACCGTTGTATCACGGCATTGAAGGAAGAACGCCACTACGACGAGGTGATCTTCACTTCGCCCGACGGGGAGCAGTTCAATCAGCATGTGGCCAACGACCTCTCGATGAAGGAGAACCTCATAATACTTTGCGGACATTACAAGGGTATTGACCACCGCATACGTGAGCATCTCATCACCCGCGAGATAAGCATCGGCGATTATGTGCTCACCGGCGGCGAACTGGCGGCTGCTGTCATGGCAGACGCTATAGTGAGAATCGTGCCTGGAGTGGTGGGCGACGAGCAGTCGGCACTGTCCGACTGTTTCCAGGACGACATGTTGTCTGCTCCCATCTACACCCGTCCTGCCGACTACAAAGGCTGGAAGGTGCCAGATATTCTGCTCAGCGGCAACGAGGCGAAGATAAAGGACTGGGAGATAGAGCAGAGCTATGAGCGCACCAAGCTTCTGCGGCCGGATTTGCTCAAGACATAAAAAGGAATCTTTAACTTAAATAGGAGAAATATAATGGAAAACTATCAGAATTATGTTGCTACACCAAAACTAGGTTTTGGCGAAGCAGTGAAGAAAGTGCTAAGTAATGTTACAAATATTAAGGGACGCTCGCGTCGTTCGGAATATTGGTGGTATTTCTTGGTTGTTATGGTCGTAAATGTTGTAGCGTCAATGCTCTTTAGTGGTATTCCTGTAGTGACTAACATCTTGTCTGTTATAATTGCACTGTCTATGATTGCAGTTACAGTGCGTCGTTTGCAAGACTCTGGCCATAGTGGAATTTGGGTATACATACAATTTGTTTGTGGTCTGTTCCTAATGATTTATTTGTTGATGTGTGGCTTTTACGAAGCTTCAACTTCTATAAATCCCGACCCTACTAAGATCTTTGCTCCTGTGCAGAGCCCATTGTTCTTGATACCAGCTCTGATTTCTACAATCTGTGGCATTGTCATCTTTATCTTCGCTCTCCAAGACAGTAAAATTGGACCAAACAAGTATGGAGATTCTCCGAAATACATCGATGAGTCAATGAAAGTGAATGAGTAAGACGTATTCTAAATGAAATAAAGACGCTCCTTGATAACCAATTTGTCAAGGACTCATTAATAAAAGACTTCCAAAACCGCGTTCAAGCAATAAACTTGACAGGTTTTGGAAGTCTTGTTTTTTATTTATCTTGCGCACTTAAAATTAAGCGCACAAGATGATTTTAATTTTGTTATACTGCGGAATTAGATACCGAGTTTCTTACGGATATCCTTAGGAATCGCGTTCTTGTTAACCATGAAGTCCATAACCTTGTAAGCGCAGAAAGTCTTGGTCATGTACCAGATACCCTTGTTATCACCAGTCTCACCCCATGAGTTCTTGATCATATAGTACTCCTTGCCGTTCTGGTCCTTTGCGATACCGTAGAGGTGCATACCGTGGTCGTCGGTTGTTTCCCAGTTGTCATAAGCCTCCTGACGCATCTCCTGTGTCAGCTTAACCTCAGGAGTGTTTACGCCGAGAGAGTCGAGGATGTTTGTCTTCTGTACCGGAGACAGTCTGAGCCATTTAGCAGCGTCGCTACCAGAGAGGCTCTGAACAGCCTTAGAGTCAACAGCAACAGCCAGACCCTTGCGTGTGAATCCCTGCTCGGAAACGTCACCGCCCCACATTACTGTGTAACCGTTGTTGATGGCGTTGTCGATGATGCGTGTGATGTCCTCCATTGGAACGTTGTAGCTCATACCCTGACGCCAGTTGTCCTGTACCTCTACTGGGAATGCTGTCCAGAATGGGTGGTGAGTGTAGCTTGTGATGCTTACATAGTCGTTCCAGTCCAGACCGAAGCTGTCAGCGTAGCTTCTTGGAGTGTATGTCTTTCCGTCAACGGTGAACTTCTCCGGGCAAACGCCGAGATAAGAGTCGAGGATACCCTGCAGACCCTTCTTCCATACTGGAGAGAGCTTCTTCAGGTCGCTCTTTGCAACAGCCTCCACGTAAGGAGTCATCACGGCGAAGAACTCGTTGAAGTTGTTCAGAGAGTCGCCGTAGAGAGAACCTGCAGCCGGCATAGCGTTCTCAGGGCAGATGCCGTAGTGCTTCAGACAGTATAGTGGGTCCTCAGCAGAACCACCCTGTGAGAAAGAAGTGTCGCCGTGCATACGGACAGTCATTGTGGCGCGGTCCATATAGGTCTTGTTTGCAACGAAAGCCTCGCAGAGGTCAACTTCCTTGCCTGTCTTCTTCAGAATCTCGCTCTCGAAGAATGAAAGAGTGGAATAAGCCCAGCAGGTACCGCTACGGTTCTGGTCTTTGATACTTGTGATCTTGTTTGCCTTGATTGTTGTGAACACTGGTTTGTTCTTGTTCTCAGCGTTCTTCTTCTCCTCGGCATTTGCTCCCAATGCGATGCAAGCCAAGAGAGCTAACGATAGAATTTTCTTCATTTTGTTTTTCTTGTTAAAAGTTATTAGTGCGTTATAAAAGTATACTTATTTGAATTTAGAGTTTAGGGTTGAGAATATAGAATTTAGAATTGTTCTCGCTTCGCTGCGATTTGGAATTAATGAATTTAGAATTATTCATTCTCAATTATTCATTCTCAATTCTTCATTCTTCATTCTTAATTCTTAATTCTAATTCTTGCTCATGTATTCCTCCACATCCTTAGGATGATAAGGGATAAGCTCCTTGCCAAGGAAGCGGCAACCGTCCTTTGTTATCAGCAAGTCGTCCTCGATACGTATACCGCCGAAGTCCTTGTATGTCTCCAGCTTCTCGTAGTTGATGAAGTCCTTGTGCAATCCCTTTGCGCGCCATTCGTCGATGAGTGCAGGGATGAAGTAGATGCCAGGCTCGTCGGTAATCACGAAGCCCTCTTCGAGACGTCTTCCCATGCGCAGACAATTGGTGCCGAACTGCTCCAGGTTAGGGCGCGTCTCCTCGTCGAAGCCCACGTATATCTGTCCGAGTCCCTCCATGTCGTGCACGTCCATACCCATCATGTGGCCCAGTCCGTGAGGCAGGAACATGGCATGTGCTCCGGCCCTTACAGCCTCTTCAGTGTCGCCATTCATCAGTCCGAGCTCCTTCAGGCGGTCGGTCATCAAGCGGCAGATACCCATGTGTACGTCCAGATATTTCACTCCGGGCTTTGACAGCTTGAGGGCCAGGTCGTGGCAATCCTCCACGATGGAGTAAATCTCAAGTTGGCGCTGGTCGAACTTGCCGTTTACGGGGAATGTACGGGTATTGTCAGAACAGTAATGTTCCATTGTCTCGGCTCCGCAGTCGCAGAGGGCAAGGCGTCCGCTCTCGAGCACAGCCATTGACGGGTTGCCGTGCATGATTTCTCCGTGCTGGGTGAAGATAGTAGGGAAGCTTACCATCGAACCGTAAGACTGTGCGATGCCGTCCACCTGTCCTCCTACGAACTTCTCCGTCACTCCCGGCTTTGTGAGTCTCATTGCAGTGGTGTGCATCTTGTATCCAATGGCGCAAGCCCTCTCGATCTCGTCGATTTCGAGCTGGCTCTTCGAAGAGCGCTGCTTCACCACGGCATTGATAAGCTCCATCGACGCTGCTTCGCGCTGCTTGCTTGGATGTATGCCGAGCAGGTCGGAAATGCTGATCATCGTGTCGTGGCGGTAAGGCGGCAGGAAGTGCACCTTCCTGTTCTCCTTCATTGCATTGCCGCAGATAGCCTGCAGCTGCTTCATCGGTGCGGTGTTTGCCACGCCACACATGCCAGCCATGTCTTTCACGCTGTCCACACTGCCGTACCAAACGATGTCGTCGATATCGATGTCGTCTCCAATGAGCGTCTCCACGTCATTGTCCACATCGATGACTCCTACGAGTCCGTCTCTTTGCAGTCCGAAATAATACAGGAATGATGAGTCCTGACGGAATGGGTAGAATCCGTTGGCAGGGAAGTTTGCCGGCGACTCGTTGTTTCCGAAAAGAAGTATGATGCCGCTCTTTACGAGCTTCTTGAGCTCTGCGCGTCGGCCCACGTAGGTTTCTTTACTGAACATATATATTTAATGTTTATATTTTATATCATATCGTTTTGATGCAACTGTCTTCTGCCGTTAGGCGACCATTCTGTAAAGCATTACTGCGATACAGAAGCCCAAATATACCAAAGCCATAAATACACCCATTTAAGTCAATCAGTTGATTTCCTGTTTTTCTTCTTCCACATCTTATTCCGTGTGTTTTGAATAATTCATGGATATATATTATAGTATAAAATTTATTTATGTGCAAAGATATACATATTTCGATTAATTGCATTATCTTTGCATGGATTTTTAATGAAAAAGGCTAATAATTTGTTTATCAAGTGTGCCTTTTACAAACTATATTGACACTTTCAGATGATATTTTCGGAGAAATATGCAGGTTAATTGGAATACAGGACTTATACTTGAAGGCGGAGGAATGCGCGGCACGTTTACAAGCGGAGTGCTCGACGGGTTCATGAAGAACAACGTTTATTTCCACTACGTTGTGGCTGTGTCCGCCGGAGCATGCAACGGACTCTCATACATGAGCCATCAGATACGGCGCGCAAGGATATCCAATATCGACTTCCTCGCACGCTACAACTATATCGGATTGCGTCACCTGTTCTCACAGGGCTGCATAATCGACCGCAAGCTTCTCTACGAAGACTTCCCCGACAAGCTCCTGCCGTATGACTACGACACATATTTCAGCAATCCCGACGAATTCGAGATGGTCACCACAAACTGCCTCACCGGCACGGCCTGCTACCTGTCCGAAAAGCATGACCGCCACCGGCTTATCGACATCGTCATGGCTTCGAGCAGTCTGCCCTACGTGAGCCGCATCGTTATGGTGGACGGCATTCCCATGCTCGACGGCGGCATCGTGGACAGCATCCCCGTGATGCGCTCGATAGAGAAGGGCCACAAGACCAACGTACTCGTGCTCACACGCAACAAAGGCTACCGCTCCACGGAGAAAGACCATAAAATCCCACATTTCATCTACAAGAACTATCCCCGCCTCAGGGTGGCGCTGAGCCATCGCTGCGAGGCATACAACCGTCAGCTCGAAATGATAGACGAGATGGAAGAGCGCGGCGAGATAGTATGCATACGTCCCGAGAGACCGGTGGAAGTGGGGCGTATGGAGCGCGACCTGGACAAGCTGGAGCGGCTCTACGAAGAGGGAGTCAGGCTCGGGGAGAAATTCTGCATGGAGTATATGCAGTAGACCGCCCCTACATTATATATATAATCCTATGGCATGAAAATAGCAGAACAATTCATACAGGGCAAACACTCTGCCGCAGACTGTGAGGACGGCATCGTAGTGACCGACCATTTTGCCGCCGTAATCGACGGCAGCACGAGCAAGACACCGTTCCGCCTTGACCCCACGGTGAAGAACGGCCGTTATGCCATGCTTCTCATCGCCGCTTACATCAGGAAGATGCCCGCCGACGCCACGATGGAAACCTTCTGCCAGGGCGTAACGCAGCGCATTGCCGCCGAATATTCCTGTCGCGGCATCACCGCCCGGATGGCTGCCCATCCCGAAGAACGGCTTACAGCCTCCGCTATCATCTACAGTAACATGCGCCATGAGGTGTGGATGGTGGGCGACTGCCAGACCATCGTAGACGGCACTCTTGAAGAGAACGGCAAACCTGGGGAACACGAAGCCGCCATGCTTCGTGCGGACCTCATAAACAAGGGGATGACGCCGGCAGAGGCGCGCCGGCATATAGAGCCGATGCTCGTCGCCGCCATGCTCCAGGGACAGAACCGCCATTACGCCGTAATCGACGGTACACCGATATATATGGGCGGCACGCGACTAATCCGCGCCTGCCGTGAAGTGGTGCTCGCTTCCGACGGTTATCCCTTCCTCCTGCCCACGCTCCGCGATAGTGAGGAGGCGCTTGCCCGTCAGCTGAAAGACGACCCGCAGAACCTTTCCTCCTTCCTTGCCACCAAAGGCATTGTCGAGGGCAATCTCAGTTTTGACGACAGAGCATACGTCAGACTCTACGTCTGAGCTTCCGACTTGCCCCATGATTCTTATGACTATAAGTGCTTATGTCATATTGTTCGTCATTGTAAAATCATTCAGACAGGACGAATCTTGGCAAGACTTACCCCAATCCCTCTTTCCCATAAGCTATATGATGGTAAGTTATACGAAACAAAAAAGCTTACGATTCTCTGAAAAATCACTGTCGGCTTTGCGTATAACGGAATTTTTCGTAACTTTGAATTAAAATAGCAAATCACGACAATGGACGAAAAACAGAGAATACTGCAGCTGCGGAAGGAGCTGCATGAACACAACTATAAATATTATGTGTTGAACCAACCGGAGATTTCCGACCAGGACTTCGACTTCATGATGCATGAACTGCAGGATTTGGAGGCGAAGCATCCCGAAATGGCCGACCCCAATTCGCCGACGCAGCGCGTGGGCAGCGACCTGAACCATGAGTTCAGCCAGGTGGCACACAAATACCCAATGCTCTCGCTCGCAAACACATACAACGAGCAGGATGTGGCGGAATGGTATGACAGCGTGAAGCGTGGGCTGAACGGTGAGGATTTTGAGGTGTGTTGCGAGATGAAATACGACGGACTTTCAATCAGTCTGACGTATGTCGACGGAAAACTCGTGAGGGGAGTGACGCGCGGCGACGGCGTACATGGCGACGACGTGACCGACAACGTGAAGACCATACGCTGCATCCCCCTCGTGCTGCCAGGCACGGGCTATCCCAACGAGTTTGAAATCCGCGGCGAGATACTCATGCCCTGGAAGGTGTTCGAGCGGCTCAATGCCGAGCGCGAGGCGGCTGAAGAGCCCCTCTTCGCCAATCCGCGCAATGCCGCGAGCGGCACGCTGAAGAGCCAGAACTCCGCTCTCGTGGCGAGCCGTCAGCTTGATTCATACCTGTATTATCTGCTCGGCGAGGACCTGCCCTGCGACGGCCACTATGAGAACCTGCAGGAGGCGGCACGCTGGGGATTCAAGATAAGCCAGTGGATGAAGAAGGTGAAGACGCTGCAGGATATTTACGACTACATAAACTACTGGGACGCGGAGCGAAAGAACCTGCCCGTAGCCACGGACGGTATCGTTCTGAAGGTGAATTCCCTGCGTCAGCAGCGCAGTCTGGGCTTCACCGCCAAGAGCCCGCGCTGGGCCATAGCCTATAAATACAAGGCGGAGAGGGCGTGCACGAGACTCAACGAAGTGACGTTCCAGGTGGGAAGAACGGGAGCCGTGACGCCAGTGGCAAACATGGACCCAGTACAGCTCGCCGGAACTACCGTGAAGCGCGCCACGCTGAACAATGAGGACTTTATCCGCAGCTTCGACCTCCATATCGGCGATTACGTTTATGTAGAGAAGGGTGGGGAGATAATCCCGAAGATAGTGGGCGTGGACATCGACCGCAGACCCATCATCGCACAACCCGTAAGCTTCATCACGCATTGTCCGGAATGCGGCACACGGCTCGTACGCTACGAGGGGGAGTCGGCATGGTATTGCCCCAACGACGCCGGCTGTCCGCCGCAGATCAAGGGGCGCATAGAACATTTCATCTCGCGCAGGGCTATGAACATCGACAGCATCGGGCCCGAGACGGTGGATGATTTCTATCGTCAGGGTCTGGTAAGAAATGTGGCAGACCTCTACACCATCGACGTTCAGCAGATTAACGGCGACGGCAGTCGACAGAAATCGGCAATGAAAATAATCAAGGGCATCGAGGCATCAAAACAGGTGCCGTTTGAGCGCGTGGTCTTCGCCCTCGGAATACGCTTCGTGGGAGAGACCTCCGCCAAACTCCTGGCACGCCATTTCAAGGATATCGACAGTCTGATGGGCGCCAAGCTTGACGACCTGACGGAGATTGACGGCATCGGTGAGGTGATGGCCAAGAGCATTATGACATACTTTGCCAATCCGCAGAACAGGGATATTGTGGAGCGACTGCGCGGCTATGGCTTGCAGATGGCGCTTGGCAAGGACCAGACGGCCGTGGCTTCAGACAAACTTGCCGGCAAGAGCATTGTCATCAGCGGAGTGTTCCAGCATCACAGTCGCGATGAATACAAGCAGCTCATCGAGCAGCATGGCGGCAAGAACGTGGGCAGTATCAGCGGCAAGACTTCGTTTATCCTTGCCGGCGACAACATGGGGCCGTCGAAGCTTCAGAAGGCAGAGAAACTTGGAATACCGCTTGTCAGTGAGGATGATTTCCTCAAGATAATTGAATAATATGTTCGGCCTGATGGTTTTGCTGCATTAAAAAGACTGCTTTTCCGTCTTGGAAAGATAAAACTGTCATTCCGTGAAACCTCTTTTTCGCCCCTTTCTTTATTGTCCTCTTGATTTATATCAATAAAGAAAGGGGCGGTTGCATTATTTTTCTTGAAATATTGTGTACGAACACAATTATGTATACCTTTGCAACGTGTTCGAGAGAATACATTTTTCATAGGTTAGTAGTTTGATAGATTTAAGGTAAAGATTATGTTATTAGATTTTAATTGATTTTTGAGTTTGAGCATGCAGCAATTGCTGCTGTCAGACGATTGGTCAAAAAGAATTGTATTCAGGAGGCTAGTGTGAGTGATCATATTATCCTCTTTTTTTTTGTCTTTATATTCCAACAGACTTGTTTCGTTGCGCTTCTGCACACAGTTCATCAGGCAGAGCCGACATTTGTTCAGTCCTGCCGGGGATGGTCTTATATTCCCGGAATGAAGGTTTATATTTCCACTGTTTCGCCGTCGTATGCCAGGTTCACGTCTTCGGGCAGGAGTCTGTTTACCTCGTCGTGCAGTCCGATGTCGTGACACATGTGGGTGAAGAACACGTGCTTGGCGCTCGTCTTGTGTGCGAAACGCAGGGCTTCGTCCACGAGCATGTGGGAGTGGTGTGGGTTGGTGAAGCGCAGGGCGTTGACCACGAGTGTGTCGATGTCCTGCAGGAGTGCGAGTTCCTCCGTCGGTATGGTCTTCATGTCCGTGATATAGGCGAGTCTGCCTATCTTGTAGCCCAGGATTGGCAGTTTGTCGTGCATCACGGTGAAGGGTACGATTGTCAGTTCGTTGATTCTTGTCTCCTCATGCGGTCTGATTTTGTGCAGGTTTATCTTCGGCACTCCGGGGTAGAGATGGTCGGCGAAGCAGTAAGGGAAGGTCTGGCGCAGGCTTTTCTCCGAAATCGGGTCGGCATAAACGTTTATGTCGCCGAACACGCAGAAGGGACGCACATCATCCATTCCGCCGATGTGGTCGTAGTGGGAGTGGGTGATGAATATGGCGTCAATCTTGCGGAAAACCTGCTTCAGCATCTGTTCGCGGAAGTCAGGCCCGCAGTCAATCAGTATCCTTGTCTGTGGGGTTTCCACCATTGCCGAGCAGCGCATTCGTCTGTCGTGCGGGTCGTTGCTCGTGCAAACTTTGCAGTGGCAGCCTATCGTCGGCACGCCTACGGAGGTTCCGGTTCCGAGAAAAGTCAGAAGCATATTTGGAGTTAAGAATTTAGAGTTAAGAGTTGTTCTTGCTTCGCTGCGATTAAAAATTAGAATTTAGAGTTAAGAATTTAGAGTTGTTCTTGCTTTGCTGCGATTAAGAATTAATGAATTTAGAATTCTCAATTCTTCATTCTTAATCGGCTTCAGCCGACAACTCTAAACTCTTAATTCTAAACTCTACATTTAGATAATATTCACTTCCGGCTGTATGTCTATTCCGAATTCTTTGGCAACATCCTTGCGGATGAGGTTGCACAGGTTCACGATGTCGGCTCCCGTAGCACCGCCGCGGTTCACCAAAACCAGCGCTTGCTTGGAGTGTACTCCGGCCTTGCCCACGGTCTTTCCCTTCCATCCGCACTGGTCTATCATCCATCCGGCAGGAATCTTTTCGTGGTCCTCGTCCACCTCATAGTGGGGCATGTCGGGATGTTTGGCGAGCAGCTCGTTGAACTTGTCCATCTCCACCACGGGGTTCATGAAGAAACTTCCTGCGTTGCCCTCCACCTTCGGGTCGGGCAGCTTGGCGTTGCGTATGCTGATGATGGCCTGGCGAAGCTGCTTGGCCGTAGGGGTCTCTATGCCTTCCTTGTCCAGCTCGGCACGGATATTGCCGTAGCCGAGATGCGAATTGAATATGGTGGAGAGGCGGTATGTCACGTATGTTATGAGATATTTGTTCTTCCAGTCCTCCTTGAAGCGGCTTTTGCGGTAGGCGTATTCACACTCCTCGTTGGTGAAATAGCAGACTTTGCCTGTGGCAATCTCCACTGCTTCCACCTTATATATAATGTCTTTCACTTCGGCACCGTATGCCCCGATGTTCTGCACGGCAGAAGCGCCCACCTCGCCAGGTATAAGCGAGAGGTTCTCCGTTCCATGCCATCCGTGGTCCACGCAGTGTGCAACAACGTCGTCCCATGTCTCTCCACTTCCGCATCTCACGAGCACTCCGCCGTCGATGAACGTGGTGCTGATGCCCTTGATGGCGGAATGTAGCACGGTTCCGCTGAAATCCTTTGTCAGCAACAGATTACTTCCGCCACCTATGAGAAGCAACGGCATATCCGTATCGCTCAAGCTCTTCACTGCCTCCTTTGCTTCGCTGACGGAGGCGTACTCGATGAAGCGGCTGCACTTGGCATCGATGCCAAATGTGTTGTGCTGTGCCAGACTGTAGTTTCTGAAATCTTTCACTTTCTTTACTTTTGTTTGTTTATAAAATATTATCCTGAAAATAAACTGAAAACTCCCGCCGGCAAAGCATCCGCGGGATGTCTGCCGATAGGAGTCTTTCATAAATATTAAATCCTTGTTATTCCGAGAGTCTTGTGAGCTTCCATGCCTTGCCCTTGCGCACGAACGTCAGCTCCATCTCCATACCGTTGGCTATGCCGCGCATCACGAGAATCTTCTTGTTGCTCTGTGTGTACTGCTGTCCGTAGATGATGTTGTAGATGAAATTGGCCGGCAGTTCCGGAGCGAAGGCGGGCCACGTTTCGGGCTCTATGTCGCCGGTCATCGTGCTGAAGTCGTCGTCGGGGTCGGGTCCGGAGAAATGAATCGGACTGTCCAAATGGCGCGACTGGAAGGCGGAATCGGTGGCGAACTTCTGGTAGAAGTCCAGGAACGAGGCATTGTTGTTCTGGTACATCGCTCCCGTATTCACCTCCACGAGATTCCATTCGCCGTTGATGCGGTTGAAGATGTACTGTTTCACCTTTTTGCGCTTCAGGTAAATCTTCTCCACCACCACATGGTTTATCGAAGTGTCCTTCACGATTTTCATCTGGCGGCGGTTGTCGAATATCAGCGTGTAGTAGCCCTGGCTCATGAAGAAATGCTCCATCTTCCACTGGCTTTTTTCCACCATCTTTTCCGACTTGCCGTTTACCACCCGCAGAGGGAACTTGATTCTCTTGAACTGCAGTTTCCTGTTAGCGGCGAAGTTGAAGATGAAATCATCGAACAGCTCGTCGGCAGCCTTTGGCATGGGCTGTTCTGTGATGAGCTGTTCCAGTGTATCGGCAGCCGTTGTGTCGGTAGAATCGATGCCTGCGGTGTCTGCGCCGGAGTTGTTCTTTCCGGTGCATCCCGCTGTCGTACACAGCACCATCAGTACAGATGCGATGACGACAAATAAAATTCCTTTTCTCATTTTCTCATACCAAGAATAAATCCTTGTATATCTTTTAGCTCTCAAATTGCCGCAAATGTACGTATTTATTTTCATTCCGCACGAATATTTCCGCAGAAAAATGCTGATAAACCCCAAACTCTTGACCCCGCTCGTCTCTTTCGCCCACCTTTTGTTTATTCAGCAGAGAGGTAGGGGAGCATTACGACGTTAAAACTTCATAATGTGAAATAAAATAATCAGGGGTGCAATGCAACTTTCGGGGGCTTTTAAACGTCTAATTAACAAGTAGACGAGTAGACATGTAAACGAGTAGACGAGTGGACAAATCACCTTGTCGACCAGTATTTTGTCAAATCGTCTTTTCTCCTTAAAAAATAAATAATATGTTTATGAACAGAATGATAATGATGGCAGCTTTCGTGGCTGCAATGATGACAGGCGGCGCTACGGTGGCCAGGGGTAGCAGCAACGGAATGATTGCGGAGATGAACGTGAATGGCGGGAAGAAAGCGAGCCGCCAGATGAACGTGGCATATTTCTCGAAGATAGACATCAAGGGAGGGGCCAATGTAGTGTTCAGACAGACGAACGGCGGAAAGCCGAAGGTGACCGTAGCTGGCTACAAGGCTGATGTGGACATGGTGTCGGTGAAATCTGACGGCAGAACCCTGACGATAACCCAGGCTGACAACCGCAGCGGATGGCACGTGTTCGGCAGCGGCAAGGAAGTGACGGTTTATGTCAGTGCTCCCGACCTGACGGCGGTGAACATCTTTGGCAGCGGTGATTTCAGAGCCGACGGTAAGGTGGACACGGACAATCTGCTCGTCGTTGTGAAAGGCAGCGGTGACGTGGACATGAGGAACGTGATCTGCGACAATGCCGACATTCAGATTTCCGGCAGCGGCGACGTGGAGATAAAGAACCTCGTGGCTCAGCGCCATGCTGGTATCAAAGTCTACGGCAGCGGCGACGTGGATATAAAGTTCACCCGCAGCGGCTACGTGACGTGTGGCGTTTACGGCAGCGGTGACGTGGAGCTTAAGGGCTACGTGAAGGGGTTGAAGAAGAACGTGAAGGGCAGCGGAGAAATCGAGACAGACGGATTAAAAAGGTGGTAAAGGTCAAATAAACAGCGTATTAGTGACGGTAAGAAAATAATTTAGCGTCACTTATGCACGATTCTCGAAAAAATGCTGTAATTTTGCTCCCGAATAGGCTGTATGCTGTTGCTGACGAGTTCTTTGGAGCCTGATGCGGCTGCAGCGTGGAGCCGGAAGAAATAACGGAATAAAGAAAATCGAAGTTTTTTGACATGATACTTGAGAAGATTGAAAGCCTCCTTAGGGAGGTGACGGAAATGACGGCATCCAATGCCGAGGAGATAGAGGCGCTGCGCCTGAAGTACTTGAGCAAGAAGGGTGAAATCAATGCCGTAATGGCAGACTTTAGAACTGTGCCCGCCGAGCAGAAGAAAGAGGTGGGTATGAAAATCAACGAGTTGAAGCAAACCGCCCTTGAGCGCCTGAACGCCTTGCGCGATGCCCTCGACAACAATGAGAACGGAAGTCAGGATATGGACCTGACGAGGACCGCTTACCCGATAAATCTCGGTACGCGCCATCCGCTCACTATTGTGAAAAATGAAATCATCGACATATTCTCACGTTTGGGATTCACGCTCGCTGATGGTCCGGAAGTGGAGGACGACCTCCACGTGTTCACCAAGATGAACTTTGCCGCTGACCATCCGGCACGCGACATGCAGGATACGTTCTTCGTGGAGCAGAACCCGAATGATGTGACCAAGAATATACTGCTGCGCAGCCATACGAGTTCGGTGCAGGCACGCGTGATGGAGACATCGCAGCCGCCTATCCGCATCATTTGCCCGGGGCGTGTTTACCGCAACGAGGCCATCACGGCACGCGCACACTGCTTCTTCCATCAGATTGAGGGACTCTACATAGACAAGAACGTGTCGTTCACCGACCTGAAGCAGGTGCTTCTTACGTTTGCCCGCGAGATGTTCGGCGCCGACACCAAGATACGTTTGCGCCCGAGCTATTTCCCATTCACCGAGCCGAGTGCCGAGATGGACATCTCATGCCATATCTGCGGCGGTAAGGGCTGTGGATTCTGCAAGCACACGGGATGGGTGGAAATCCTCGGCTGCGGAATGGTAGACCCCAACGTGCTTGAGCTTTGTGGCATCGACAGCAAGGTTTATACCGGCTATGCTTTCGGACTCGGTGTGGAGCGCATCACCAACTTGAAATATCAGGTTTCCGACCTGCGTATGTTCTCCGAGAACGACGTGCGCTTCCTAGAGGAGTTTGAAGCTGCAAACTGATTCTGATTTTTAAGGCCAGGCGGCATTGCGGCTTTGTCTGCCGATGCGGCGGCCATTGGTATGATACAAATAAAACGAGTAGATGAGGGATTTCCCTTTTCTACTCGTTTGTTTTGTAACCACGAAATGGTCATTAGAATTTTTATGAATGTCTGGCAATCCGTGCCGGCACATTCCGTGTCTTACTTCTCCACCTGTTTGATAAGGTTCTCGAAGTCATCTTTCTGCATGGCTCCCATCTGTACTATGGGCTTGCCGCTGACGGGGATGAAGAGGAAGGTGGGGATGCTCTGTATGCCGAATGTCTGGGCGAGCTCTTTCTCCTTGTCCACATCTATCTTATAGAAATCGACCTTGCCGCTGTATTCCTTTGCACACTCCTCCACGACAGGCGCCATCATTTTGCACGGACCGCACCATGTGGCGTAGAAGTCAATCACTACAGGGCGCTTGCCTTCAAACACCCATTCCTGCTGGTGCTTCTCGTAGTCCATCACCTTCTTCTTGAAGTCGGCGGTGGTGAGATAGTTCACTTTCCCGTCCTCAGTCTCCGCCTCGTCTGTGGCGGCCTTCTGTACGGTAGTGGCTTTCTGCTCGGGTGCTTTCTGCTTGCTGGTCTGCGAACAGCCGGTCATGGCAATTGCCATGGCGGTGAACATAAACAGTATTCTTTTCATTTCCCGGGTCCTCCTGTTTTTCTTATTCTTCCTCTTTCGGTTTGTCCTGGAACTTTATTTCGCTGATTTCCTCCATCTCGTCATCGTCAAACCATTTCACGAGCTTTGCCTTGGCCTTCTCCTTGATTTCCTCGGATACGTTGCCCACCTTATTCAATACATAGAGCAGAACGGCGAGGTCGTCGCCCAGGCCGATGATTGGGATTGCGTCGGGCACTACGTCGAGCGGACTGATGAGATAGCCCAGGGCACCCACGATGATTGCCTTGTCCTTTATCGACACCTTGTCGCTTTGCAGCGTGTAATAAAGGATGAGCGATACGTAAACTAGCTTTGCGCCTGCGCGCTTGGCAATCTTTGAAATCTTCTCCAAGAACTCACCGCTGGTGAATTTGTTGGAATATGACATAAAATCTGGTAATTCCATAATAAAAGTGTTATTTGTCGTGTTTGTAATTATAGGCTGCAAAAATACGAATAATTTTCCTTACCTACAAGAATACTTTATAAATCCTTAAGTAATATGCTCTTTTGAGCCTCGATGTATCTGGCGTGGTTGGCTATAGTGGCGTTCCATTTCCCGTGGTCGGCATCTTTCATGTTGAGGCTTATCTCCCATTTCCCCGCCGACTCATACCGCTCAATGAGCAGGCCGACGCTGAGGCGCGCCAGGTCTTCAGCCGGCTGGTATACGCTCTCCTCGCCCTTCTCGTCGCTCGTAACTTCGCTCACCATGTGCATGTTGGTCAGCTCGTAGAGCAGCTCTTGTGCCACGCGGATGGGGATGTTGGTCTTCTGCTTCAGCTCGAGCGCCGTGTATGGCTTCTCGCCCTTTTCAAAACGTCTGCAGATATGGCTCATCAGCATCATGCTCATTATCAGGCGGTAGCGCGGACTAATCTCGTAAGTCTCAGTGCGGAACGCCGATTCCTCCATGTTCTGGCTCGTGTAACAGAGTTCGGCGCCGAACAGGCAGATGTTCCATGATATCTGCACCCATAGCATGAAGAGCGGCAGGGCGGCAAACGAACCGTATATGGCGTTGTAGCTGCTCACCCAAATCTGCGAGTGGATGTAGAAGAGCTGCAGTCCCTGCATCGCTACTCCGGCAAGGATTCCCGGACCTATGGCGCAGCGCAGCTTCACCTTGGTGTTAGGCATGAACACGTAGAGGGCGATGAACACGGCCGACATCAATACGTATGGCGTGAGGTCCCACAGACGTCTTACCATCGGCGCGAGCAGTTCGAATCCTTCTGTCTCGTTGGCGAATGACACAACGAAGATGGATATTCCCGACGTGACCACGATGATTATCGGGGCGAGGATGAACATGCCCATGTAGTCGGTGACGGTGCGGAAGAAGCTCCTGGGTTTCTTCACCTGCCAGATTCTGTTGAAGGCGAGCTCGATGTTGCGGATAAGAATGGTGACGGTCCAGAGCATGAAAACCAGTCCGATACCGAGGATTATACCGCTCTGCGTGTGTATGAGGTAGGAGTTCACGAAGCCCACTATCGTGTCGGCAGCCTGCGGTTGGCTTGAGAGCACACCGCGGAACCATTCCTCTATATATTTGTTGAAGCCGAATCCCCTGGCTATGGCGAAGACTACGGCGAGGATGGGCACGATGGCGAGTAGGGTGGAGTAGGTCAGCGCTGCGGCGGAGTCGATTATCCGCTTTGTCGTGAACCTCTCTATAGCTAGGATGAGCATGCGCAATGTGGCTACGGCAAACCTTGTGTGGCGTGGCTTCCTGCTGAAATCCTTCCAGATGCCGTATTTGAAAAAGTCAATGGTTTTTCTTATGTTCATCTTCTATGGTCGTGTGGGTTAGGGAAAAAAAGGCGGATGGAAAAATAAAAAGAAAACAGTGCCCCTATAAGCCGAGTTCTGTCCTGCGGCAACCTCTCGGCAGCCGCAGTGCCTGCCATTTATCCAGAACATGAGTCACCCCATGCCTCAAGCGTTCTACCCTCCGTCGGAGTAAGTCGGACGGGCAATCCTCAGACGACGGTTTACGCGAACTTGCAGCCTCCGGACGGCACAGCCCGATGATCACCCACCGGCTGGTGGTCTCTTACACCACCTTCTCACCCTTGCCTGCCTTGAAATGATAAATCATATGAAAAGAAGTATAAGGTCAGGCGGTTGTTTTCTTCTGCCGTATCCTACTGTTGCCAATAGCTTCCGCTTTCAGAAGCGGAGCGCCCTGTGCTGCTCGGACTTTCCTCTCGTGGCCCAATGGCCGCCAGCGGCAGAGCCGGAGCACTGTATTCTTATATTTTCTGCAAAGGTAATGAATTTAATCATGAATAAGGTATCAGAAATCATGATTTTTTTAATTTGGGGATTTTTTTAATGAAGAATTAATTCGAATATAGAGTTTAGAATGTAGAAACGAAGTTCGGCGGCCGAAGGGAAAGCCAATTAAAAGTTGTTCTCGCTGCGCTGCGATTAATAATTAATGAGTTAAGAATCATGTTGCTCAAATCAATTCCTGATTCTTAATCGGCTGCAAGCCGACAACTCTACATTCTAAACTCTATATTCGAATTAATACTTCATTTATTTCACAATTTTCTTTCCTTCCACTACATAGATGCCGTGCTGCAGTCCGTCGGTGGCGCTTTGCCTCTCCACTCTGGTCTTTACCTTCATGCCCGAAACTGTGTAGACATCCACGAAGGCCGGTCTTTCCTCGGTAGGCAATTCAATGATGGTAGGTTTGTCGTAGTTGTCGTAGCTGAAGGTGATGTCTTTCTTGTCGCCCCATACATACTGCTCCAGTCCGGGATAGTCCACGAACGGGTTGCGGTTCTTCTGGATGCCGTAGACGGCGTTGTTGCGGTCTATTTCCTTCTGGCTTACGGGGTCTTCCTTCGCCCATTTCAGCAGCAGCTGCAAGGCCCAGTCCTTGAATGCAGGGTCTTTGTTATGGGAGAGCATGTCGCTTTCCCATGAGCTGATCTTGCTCTCGTAGCAGGTTGCCATGTAGAAGTATATTCTGGCGAAGTCGCCCTTGTATTCGTCGTTCGGCTCGAACACGATGCCCGAATAGCCCGGCGACGTGCATTTGCCCAGTTTGCTGAAGCCCTTGTTCGACTGGTATTTCTCTCCCTTTGTCTCACCGAACGGATAATTGCTGCGCATACCGTTGACCTTTCCGTCAGTAGGCACGATGTGCATGATGTCGGTCACCATCGGCGCGGCGTCCTTGAACCAGCTTTTGGGGAATGAGTGCTCGCGGTTGAACTTGTCGCCCTCATTCTTGTAGTTTCCGGCCCTGTCCTTGTCGAAATTGAAGTTCGTGGTGCATGAATACATGTCCCACACCTTCCCGTCCGGTCTCTTGTCCGTCTTCTTGTAATGCTCCCACAATGAATTGTAGCTCAGGGAGGTATGCTTGTTGATTACGTCTGCAAGTGCGGTCTTCAGTGCGCTTCCCTTCTTTCCTTCGGCTTTCTCGTAGTATGTGCCGCTGTTGTTGGGGCCCTGGGCCCAAGCGCATGCGGCAAAAAGAATCATTGCCGCTGCGAAAATGTTTCTTTTGATTGTCATGATGTTGTTATTTAATTCTTTAGTATTATAGTCCTGTCTTTTGTTCTGACGGATATTGCCCGCCCGGCTTCAATGGCGGATAGGATTGGCAAAGGTAGTCCATTTTTCTCAAAGTAAGGCATAAAGTGGTGAAAATTAATCAGTTCAAGGCAAGTAATTGGGCGAAATTTGCAAAAAAATTGAAATATATTTCCGTATGCCGTTAAAAACTCGTATATTTGCAAGCCTTTTTAAGCATGATAGTGTATTACCTATAATTAATTAAAAGAAATGACAAAAGCAGATATAATCGACGAGATCGTGGGTTCTACAGGTGTAGCCCGCAAGGATGTTACCGCCACAGTTGAAGCATTTATGGAGGCAATCAAGAAGAGCCTTCTCGACAATAAGGAGAATGTTTACCTGCGTGGTTTCGGCAGCTTCATCGTCAAGCATCGTGCCGAGAAGACTGCAAGAAATATCTCGAAGAACACTACAATCGTAATTGCCGCCCATGATTTCCCGAGCTTCAAGCCGGCAAAGAGCTTCGTAAGCAAGATGAAGGGCGAGGAGGAATAAACCGTATTTCCTGAAATATATAATAAGGAGTCGTGGTTTCCTTTGTCAATGCAGGGAAGGAGTTCCCGGACAAGAAGAGGAGAATTTATTAAATAACATTATATTCAAACATTTTAAATAATAACGATTATGCCAAACGGTAAGAAGAAGAAGGGCCACAAGATGGCTACTCACAAGCGTAAGAAAAGATTAAGAAAGAACAGACATAAGAGCAAGTAAACAACTAACTGCAGAGTTAGTGCTCGTTAATAAGTCTATTCGGACTGGGCATGTCAATCAATGCAGCATCTTCCGTAAGAACGCGTATTTGTTGACATGCCCTTATTTTATTGGAAAATCAAGTTTTGTAATTAAGACATGACAAGCGAATTAGTAATCGACGTACAACAGAATGAAATCTCAATCGCTCTGCTGGAGGACAAGAATCTGGTGGAGTATCAGAACGAGCCCCGTTCGGCTTCATTCTCCGTTGGGAACATCTACGTGGCAAAGGTGAAGAAACTGATGCCGGGCTTGAATGCAAGCTTCGTGGATGTGGGCTATGAGCGTGATGCCTTTCTACATTATCTTGACCTCGGGAGTCAGTTCAACTCCTATGAGAAGTATATCAAACAGGTACAGAGCGACAGAAAGAAACTTTATCCTTTCTCAAAGGCTTCGCGTCTGCCCGACCTGAAGAAGGACGGCAGCGTGCAGAACGAGCTGCAGCAAGGACAGGAAGTGCTCGTGCAGATCGTGAAAGAACCGATTTCCACCAAGGGGCCGCGCCTGACGGGCGAGCTCAGCTTTGCCGGACGTTACTTGGTGCTTATTCCATTCGACGATAAGGTTTCTGTCTCATCCAAGATCAAAAGCGGCGAGGAGCGTGCAAGACTAAAGCAGCTCATCCACAGCATCAAGCCGAAAAACGTGGGCGTCATCGTGCGCACCGTGGCAGAAGGCAAACGCGTGGCAGAGCTTGACACAGAGCTTAAAATCCTTATGAAGCGGTGGGAGGACGCTATCGAGAAGGTGCAGAAAACGCAGAAACGCCCGCAGCTCGTGTATGAAGAGACGAGCCGTGTGGTTGCGATGCTCCGCGACCTCTTCAATCCGTCGTATGAAAACATTTATGTCAACGACGAGGAGGTCTACAAGGAGGTGAAACATTACGTTACGCTCATTGCTCCGGAAAAGTCACATATTGTGAAGCTTTACACTGGCTCCGTACCTATTTTCGACAATTTCAACGTAACAAAGCAGATTAAGTCAAGCTTCGGAAGAATCGTGAACTATAAGCATGGCGCTTATCTTTATATTGAGCACACCGAAGCCCTGCATGTGGTTGACGTGAACAGCGGAAACCGCACACGTTCGGCCAACGGACAGGAGGCCAATGCCCTCGACGTGAACCTTGGCGCTGCCGATGAGCTGGCGCGTCAGCTGCGTCTCAGGGACATGGGTGGCATCATTGTCGTGGACTTCATTGACATGAATCTTGCAGAAGACCGTCAGATCCTTTATGAACGGATGTGCAAGAACATGCAGAAGGACCGCGCGCGCCACAATATCCTGCCGCTGAGCAAGTTCGGACTGATGCAGATTACGCGTCAGCGTGTGCGTCCGGCGATGGACGTCAATGTTGAAGAGACCTGCCCCACGTGTTTCGGCAAGGGTAAGATCAAGTCGAGCATACTTTTCACGGATCAGTTGGAGGGAAAGATTGACAAACTGGTCAACAAGATAGGCATCAAGACATTCTACTTGCATGTTCATCCGTATGTTGCCGCTTACATCAACCAGGGCATCCTGAGCCTGAAGCGCAGGTGGCAGTTGAAATACGGACTTGGAGTGCATGTCATCGCTTCCCAGAAACTTGCTTTCCTGCAGTATGAATTCTATGACAGCAAGAAGCAGTTTATCGACATGAAGGAAGAAAACGAGACGATGTAGAATCACCATCAGTAAAAAAAAGGCTCCAGTTTCACCGCTCTTGGCCATTTTGTCAAGACCAGTTGTGGAACTGGAGCCTTTTTTTATTCCTCGTGTTTTATGTGGGGCAATATCAAGGATATCCCCCTTCCTGTTTTCTGGTAACAGGAAAAAACAAAACACATCCCTACCTTTATAATAAATAAAACCATTCACTTCCCTCCCTAAGGGGGGAGGGGGAAGTCGCCTATTGGCGGCGCGGGGGGAGGAACTTTAAATAATCTTGAACCTCACCCTGAACGACCTCTTTTCCTCATCCCAGTTAGTTCCGAGGAGCACGAATTTGCCTATCTGGCTTGTCGACCTCACGTGCTTTCCGATACACGGACACACATCGTAGTCGCCGATGCGTACCAGCCGCAGCATCTCCGAGGCATCATCCGGCAGACGGTCGAGCTTCACGCCCTCCGGTATATGGTCGCGGTCCACGAATTCGTAGGTCACGGGCAGGTCTTCCTCAATCAGTTCGTTCATCCTGCGCTCTATTTCCTTCTCCTCCTTGCGGTCGGGTTTGTGGTCGAGGATATAGCTTATCTTGCTCTTCTTGCGTTCGATGTGCGCATTGCGCGAACGTTCGCATCCGAACATTCTCATCATCGTCTGGTTGAGGAGATGCTCGGCGGTGTGTGCCGGCGGAAACTCCTCTTTGTTGTGGGCGTTCAGTTCTATTTCGTTGTTCATAGGTAAGATGTTAATATATGGTGTGAATCCGAAAGTTATAGTCCGTCATTTCTTTTTCACTATTTTCATTATCTTTCCGCTGTTTGGCTTGATGGCCAGTGACATTTGGCAGTCCGTCGAGAGACATACGGTACTTGTGACGCCTGTCATCAAGTCCGTGGCGTGCATTATTCCGGTGGGCAGCTTCAGATAGTCGAAGGCGTGCTGCGGGATGTTTATCCTCACGTTCGCCTCGGTGTCGGCAAAGTTCACCGCCACAACCAGCACCTCGTTCTTGTATTTGCGGATGAAGACATACTGACGGGATGCGTCGAAGTCTCCCGACGACGGGTTCACGTACATCAGGTCGAAGAATTCGCCCTCGCTCACTGCCTTCTCCGTCCTTGCGATGTTGAGCACCCTGCTGTATTCAGCCTCAAGCGCCTTTTCTTCTTTTGTGAGCTGGCGGCGACAGCAGTATCCATGGATTAGGGAGTCCATCGACCAGTAGTCGAATATCGTGGTCCTGCCGTCCATGCCGCTGAATCCCTCTTCGTCCATGCCCCGCTCGCCGAATTCCTGTCCGGCGTAGACCATGAGCGGGTTCTGGCGCATCAGCGCACTGACGATGAGCGCCGGAATGCCTTTCCTCGCGTTGCCGGCAAAGAAGTCGCTCGCCAGGCGCTGCTCGTCGTGATTCTCAAGAAAGTAGAGCATGTTGTCGGCAATATCATCGGTCTGCTGCCATTGGCGTGTGATGTCGGCAGCCCACCGGTTGCCGCAGACCACGTCGCGCACGCAGTCGTACATCCCCACCTTGTCATACAGATAGTTGAATCCGGAGGCGATGTATTCGCGGTAGCGTGCGGGGTTGTACACCTCTCCTATGAACACCACCTTCTTGTATTTTTTCTTCACCTCGGTAGTCGCCCATTTCCAGAACTCCGACGGCACCATCTCCGCCATGTCGCAGCGGAATCCGTCCACGCCCTTCCCTGCCCAGAAGAGCAGGATGTCGCGCATCTTCTTCCATGTGTCGGGGATTGGCGAAAAGTGGGTCGACACCCCACCGGCGTCGCAATAATCCACGCCGTAGTTGAGCTTCACCGTCTCATACCAGTCGTTCCTGCCGGGACGGTTGCCGAAGCAGTCGTTGCCCGTCGCCTTTGCCGGGAACTCCTCGTATGGCTTCTCTTCGCCGTGATGCAGGTCTATTTCTGGGTCGAAGGCAGCGCCGGGGCAGTAGTAGAAATTGTTCATCGGGTCAAACTGCTTCCCCGTGTCGTCGTCCTCGCCGAAATCCTTCACTCCCTTGGGGCGTGCGATGGATTTATACTGTCGCGCCACGTGGTTCGGCACGAAGTCGATGATTATCTTCAGCCCCGCATCGTGCGTGCGCTTTACGAGACTTTCAAACTCCAGCATCCTCTTTCCCACGTTCACCGCCAGGTCAGGGTCGATGTCGTAGTAGTCGGTTATGGCATACGGACTGCCGGCGTTGCCCTTCACCACTGCAGGGTGCTGGCGCGGAATGCCGTAGGCGGAGTAGTCTGTCGTTGTTGCGTGGCGTATCACTCCCGTGTACCATACATGTGTGGCGCCCAGTTCACTGATGCGTCTCAATATGGCAGGCGTGAATCCGTTTATCTTTCCGCATCCGTTGTCTGCGATAGTTCCGTTGTATTTGCGCGTGGCATTCGTGTTTCCGAAGAGTCGGGTGAATATCTGGTAGATTATGATTTTCTCTTTCATTTTTTTGGTTTTAGTTGATGAGTAAAATATATTATGTTATGTGCAAATATATATATAATAATGTAATTCCCCAAAGTATTTCCTGTAATATGTATTATAATCAAGAGGATTTCCCCGTTTTTCATGTTCTTCATTTAAATGCGTAGATGCTTGTCGTGTATAGCGAATCTTACTTGCTGGATATATGTAAGATTATTCTTTTCTGTCTGTGCATTTAGCGGAAGAGCCGGAAAATTGATGTGTTCAACAAACAGACAAGGCGTGCAACCCATATTATGGGATTTGCACGCCTTGCTGTAGATGCTTGCAGCGCAGTCTTGCGCCGCGCGTTTATCGTCTTATTGTATTCCGTGGGCGCTTACGCCCTTGTCGATACGGCCGATCATACCCTGCAGAGCTTTGCCAGGACCACACTCCGTGAAATCGTCGGCACCGTCTGCAATCATGTTCTGCACGCACTGGGTCCAGCGCACCGAACTTGTCAGCTGGGCGATGAGGTTCTCCTTGATTTCGGCAGGCTCAGTGTGAGGCTTGCCGTCAACGTTCTGGTATACAGGACACTTTGGGGTGTGGATTTCCGTGCTCTTGATGGCAGCCTCCAGTTCGTCCTTTGCCGGTTGCATCAGTGGAGAGTGGAACGCACCGCCAACCTTCAGCGGCAGTGCACGCTTTGCTCCTACGGCCTTCAGCTTCTCGCAAGCCTCCTGGATAGCCTCGATGTTTCCGGAGATTACGAGCTGGCCGGGACAATTGTAGTTGGCCGGAACGACCACGCATCCTGGCTTGCTCACCTCTGCGCAGATTTCTTCAATCTTGTCGTCGGCAAGACCCACGATGGCAGCCATCGTTGAAGGGGCGGCCTCACAAGCCTTCTGCATGGCCATCGCACGGGCGTAGACCAGTTTCAGACCATCCTCGAAGCTCAGTGCTCCGGCAGCTACAAGGGCAGAGAACTCGCCCAAAGAGTGACCGGCAACCATTGCTGGCTGGAAGGCGTCGCCCATGCAGAGCGCGCTGATCACGCTGTGGAGGAATACTGCAGGCTGGGTTACCTTGGTCTGCTTCAGCTCCTCGTCGGTGCCGTTGAACATGATGTCTGTGATGCTGTATCCGAGAATTTCGTTAGCCTTGTCGAAAAGTTCTTTTGCCAATGGATTGTTGTCGTAGAGGTCTTTGCCCATGCCTACGAACTGTGCTCCTTGTCCAGGAAATACAAATGCTTTCATTTTGTCTCTTAATTATTGTTTTAAAAACTGTTGTAAGCTGTGTGTTAATGATATACACAGCTTCAAAAAACGCTGCAAAGTTACACATTTTGTATGACATACACGCATATATCAACTGGAAAACGTAAAAAAATACTGTTTGTGAGTCGACAAGAAGGATAGTTTTGTTCCTTGATAGAGCAGCGTGCGTGGATTCGTCCGCCTTGTGGTTGCAGGGGCCGGGGCAGGCGAAACGTAGATTAATAATGGTGAAAAAAGTTTTCATTCCTTGCAGAATAAGGCGATAAACACTATATTTGCCACCATGAAGAAGAATATTTTCATATTGATATACCTCGTCTGCACCATGCCGTTGCTGGCCATGGCGCAGATTGCCGAAGACCGGGGCCACGCCGCAGCAACCGACAAGCGCCAGGGACAGATAGCTCCGCCAGCCGCAGATTCGCTCATCGACATGGGCAGGGGAGCGGAATGCAGTCTGCCCGTAGAGAGTATGGCGCAGCCATATTCGCGGCGTACGTATAGCGGAATGGAGATGCAGCCGAACGACTCTATTCATCTGCCCGTTCTGAATATGAGGGGGCAGGTGCCGTCGCTGATGAGCTATCCTTACGACACTTGGTGGGGGATGGACACATGGCAGCTCCACAAGGGGCTCAACGTGAATCTCGGGGCATCCGTGTTCGCTGCGTTCGGCAAGGGCGCACCAAAAGGGGCGGGCTTCGCGCAGGAACTGTCGATGATGTATGCCATGCCGCTCAACGGAAAGCTCTCGCTCGCCGTGGGAGGATGGATGAGCAACGCCAATTGGGCGCACGACAGATATACGGATGCCGGACTGAGCGCCGTGCTCGGATACAGGTTCAATGA
>ULRN01031529.1_pt1 | contig 33746 bp, 32 predicted proteins | sample 1955461 | NCBI WGS metagenome assembly ULRN01 (sample SAMEA4835683, study PRJEB28245) | human gut metagenome | biome: gut microbiome; material: fecal sample | place: Denmark | collected 2008 | reverse complement strand
CACGAGATTTGTCGAAGACCCACTGACCAAAGGGAAGTAATATGACGAATCTGACGAATCTTTTAATTTGCGGCTCTGTATATAGAATCACTCTATAGGCTTGTGGGGTGAAAAAGTAGAATATGCAATATTTTGGGTAAGAATTGCCATGTAGGAATCGTCCTTTTTGCAATAACTTTGCGCCAGACATTAATAAAAGGAACTATAAGGATGTGACTTAGAAGCCTTTTAAAAGAATAAATGTATTATGATTATTAACCAATAAACATAAAAGTTATGGCTTACACAGAAACAACAACAACCAGTTACGGAAGTCGATTGAAAAATTCTGTCGGCGGAGTATTCACCGGATTTCTCATGTTCATTATCGCCACCTGTCTTTTGTGGTGGAATGAGGGACGGGCAGTGAAGACAGCCAAGATGCTGGAAGAAGCACAAGGAAATTATGTAGAGATGACAGACATCACGTCAATTAACCCTGCGCTAAACGGCAAACTCGTACATGCCACGGGACTCGCTACAACGAAAGACACACTGTCTGACAATAGCTTTGGTATCAGAGTGGGAGCCATTGCGTTGCAGCGTAAGGTGGAATACTATCAATGGGTGGAGCAGGCAAGAAGAACGAAGAAAGACAATTTTGGAGGAAGCGAAGAGACGGTTACTACCTATACACATGAGAAAGTATGGAGAAGCGAACCAGTAAATTCTGGAGAATTCCATGACCCGTCGTACAGAAACAAGAATTTTGTGCTTGCCGATATCAAGAAAGAGAGATGGGATTCCAGGAATGTTACCTTCGGCGCTTACCAGTTGAATGAGGGGCAGGTGAAGTCACTTTCAGCTCAGACACCTACAAAAGTAGTGGTACCAGATGAAAAATTGCGCGGCATCGACGAGCAAATCATGAAAATATACAAGTCAAGGCATGGGGACAGGAAGAAAGGCGTGGCAGAAAAAGAGGTCAAGAACGTGAATGACACTATGAAAAGTACTGCAGCAAATTCACATGATGGAGAATGTGTGCATGTGCAGGGTAATGAGATTTATCTCGGCATGGACTCAGCCTCGCCGGAAATTGGTGATGTGAGAGTGACTTACACGCAGTGTGACCCAGGCGACGTTTCGATTATTGCAGTCGTAAACGGCAAAACATTCTCGAGCTATACAGCCAAGAACGGCAAAAAACTCTCAGTGATCCGTCAGGGCGCACAAACGGCAGACCAGATGTTCACCGACCAGCATGAGGGGAACAACATGCTCACTTGGGTGCTCCGCGTTATAGGCGTGTTGCTTGTTGTCTCCGGTCTGCGCGGTATCCTCGGCATCGCGGAAACCATACTGAAGGTAATACCGTTTGTTTCAAATATACTTGCATTCGGCGTATCGGTAATCTGCGGCGTAATAGGATTGGTATGGTCTGTAATAATCATTGCAATGGCATGGATATTCTATCGTCCGCTTACCGGTATATTACTTCTGGCTTTGGTGGGAGTAGTAATATTCGCTTTTTCTTCCAAGGGCAAGAAACTTATAGCAGAGAAAATCAAACGATAAACATGAACAACTAATAAAAAATTACTATGAAGAAGTTTGTTTTTATGGCATTAGCCTTATTGTCACTCAGTTTCTCGTCATGCTCAAAGGATGATGACGGAAATCAGCCCCCTACAGGTGGGACAACGACCAACAAAGAGGACAACACTATCGGAGGTACATCTACTGCAGACCCTGGTGCAAACCTTGACGGCACGCCAGGAGATGTAGACAAGTCACCACGTACAGAGACATTCACTTTCGCGTCTTTGCCCGATAACCTGTCAAAATTAAAGTCATTACCCGAAGCAACGCTCGACACTCCACACAAGACAGCAGCCCTCTGTGTAGCGGCCCTCTGCAATATCAACAATAACCTTAGTGCCACATGGGAGATGCTTGAATATCTGAACGGGCCGGCACAGTGGACGCAGCAACAGAAAGAACTCGTGAACCGCAGACTGCTCAAGTCGAAAGACAACAAAAGTTACATCACCTTTGCTTTCTTCGACGGAGCCACGCCTGCAAACAGTTATCAGCCGACGATGCCATACACATTAAAAGTGACATCTACAGCAAATACCTTTACAGAAGATGGCGGTTACCTCTGGGCAAAGGTTTATCTGCACAGCGGAGGTGCCGATTCACCGGTTCCCATCACACTTCGTTATAAAGAATCCACAGGCAGATGGTTCGTGACAAATGTGATGATTGCCCTCACAGACATTAGTACACCGGCAGATAAAGATCCTTGGAAATAGAGAGGAAAGGACACAGATTCATAAACAAAAAAAATTAACGACTATGAAGAAGAACATTATTTTTGCTTCCTTCGTTGTGGGAGCTTTAGTGACAGCACTCAGCTGTAGTAACAAGAAAGTGGACGGCCCTAATCCGGATGCCGATTCGACAGCAATGAAAGCCGATGAAAAGGCGCAGGCCGGCAATATGAACCCCTGGCCTTGGGATTTCCCGAAAGATGTGGAAGTGGATGTGCATGAGGGGCAGATCGTACTCGCGGCAACATACTACCCGGAATATTTGAAGGAAGGGGCCGAGCTGGACAAGAAGACCTACATCTTCTATAAAGGGGATGTAGTTTCGAAAGGAGCAGGCAGCACTAAAATTGAACATGTTGGCAAAGAGACGGAGATACCAAATGCCCTGATAATCCCCCTTCCGTCTGATGCAACGGCGAAGGTAGGCGACATTGTGCTGACATGGTGGCAGTCAGGCTCAGGATTGCAGCGTGCCATTGTCACCGACGCATCAGACCCAAAGGCCCCAGTCGTGTCTTACCTCGACCTGAGCTGGACCGAGAAAGACGGGAAATTGAAGAAATTTGCCAAAGACGAGAAACTGAAACCAGGTACGTTCAAAGTGCTTAATGATGGAGAATGGGCTCCAGGAATGCAGATTGCATTCGAAGAGAACGGAAGAAAATGTATTGGGCGCATCATTTCACTGACAGATGAGAAAGTCCTTATCTCAGGCTTTGCTGGCAGTATATATACAGCAAATCGCACAGACTGCCAACTCATAAGTCTGAAACCATCGTTTAAGCCAGGCGACAATGTGTTCGGCAAGGTAACATCCACTTATGAAGACAATTTCACTGTGGTCAAATATGACAAGAAGAATGGCAGGGTCTGGGTTACCGACAACCACAAAAGCACCTCAATCAAGAGTATCCTTGAAGTTGCCAGCAAACTTTAACCCCCAAACGGGAACAAGCCACAATGACCGATTCGGGTAAAAAAAATTATGCTTGAATATCGACAACCCGTCCATGTCAGCCGCCGGAAACAACGCTGGCATGGACGGGTTACTTATTCTTCAAGATTTGACTTGTGGTAATTCATGCCAATTCTCTACAGGGTCATGCTCCATCATGAATTCTTTCACAATAATCCTTGCAATCTCCGCCGAAAGTTCCGGTGCCGTAGAACTTGATGCAGATTCAATCTCTCCGAAGCATTCATTGACAAAGGCATGGTATTCCAATTTGTCAGGGAATACAGAAAAAGTCCAGTATGAGAAACATGCAGCTGCCGACTTCGCCTTCAATCCTATCTTGCCGCCTTCTATGGATGTGGAATAGAAAGCAAACTTCATGGGGAAAGTGTAGGTTGTGATGAGCGAAACGGAGTCGTTTTCCGTGTCAACGAAGAAGAAACCACCTGTGGCTTCATCCCGAGAAGCCAGAAATATCACTTCGAGACCCTTGGACTTTCCAGGCAAAGGGAGAGACGTCCATTTGTCAAATGGATGTTTTGTGTCCGTTTGCTGATGCCCGTTGAACAGTCTGACCATCTCTTCATATTGATTCCTGGTGAATGGTTCGGCTGCAAGTGTAATGCAGGTTTGCATCAGGGCAAGTGCAAACATCAGTAATGTGCGGTGTTTCATAATCAAAATGCTTTTGTCATTGGTTAATACTAAGGGTTTGCTTTTGCAAATATAGGAAATTCATTTGAATATCCGCGTGTTTTGTGACGGAAAAAAATAATCTGGTACGATTTGATTGAAAATGTACTATAAAAATATGAGGTTCAAATCATACCATGTTTATTTTTTTTTACCGTCAGTTCTTACCAAATCTTTGATAAAACAGTATATTTATCTGTATTTTGTTGTTTCTTATGAAAAAATGACTATTTTTGCAAACAAAAGGAAGAACATTTTTGTGGGTAGAGGAATTCTCCCTGTGTGATAATAACATAAAAACTCTTAAACTATGAAGAAAAGACATCTATGCAGTCTGTCAGCCATGCTGCTGGTCATCATCAGCTTTGTTGCATGCCAACGTCAGGGCGGCATAACCAGGTCATATACCGAAAGCCAACGCCTGCAGCTCGATACGTCGGCGGTGCGCAGCAAGAATATAGATTCCCTGACAGTCCTTGTCAACAGATACAAGCGTTCAAAGGAGCGCGACAAGGAGATGGCAGCATATGCGGAACTGGGCCATTGCTTCCTGAATGCCAACCGCTATACGAGTGCCATTGCGGCACACCAGAATCAGCTCGAGATAGCAGTGGAGCTTGATGATACCTTAATGAGGGCAAGTGCGCTGAACGACCTTGGAGTGAACTACCGCAGAATGGGACTGCATTACGAAGCGCTCTCAAATCATCTCGCTGCAGTGGAGGTGAGCTCTATGGCAGACGAGGAGTCGAGATACAAATACCTAAAGTGTATGGCCATCGGCTATAATGGATGTGGAAACTCATATATGTCTGTGGCAAATTACCAGAAGGCGGACGAAATGCTGCGCAAGGCGCTCGCTATTGAGACAAGGCTGGGCAGTGACCTCGGAATGAATGTGGACTGCTCAAACCTCGGAATGGTGTTTGAGAAGAGAGGCATGATAGATTCAGCACGCATATACTACAACCGCGCCATGTATCACAGCCGGAAATGCAATTCACAGACAGGCATCGCCTATTGCTATATGCATCTGGGCAGTCTGGAGATGAAGAAGCACAGGTATGAAAACGCCATAGAACTCTTCGGGAAATCCATGAAGACTATAAGCCGCGACCATGACACATGGCTCTGGCTGCAGCCCTGTTCGGCTCTTGCCGAGGCGTATCATGCAGCCGGCAAACCCGACAGCGCATGGAAATATCTGGAGACCGTGAGGACGCTGTCGGGGGAGATCGGAACGAAGGAATACGAACCGAGGATTCTGCGGACTATGTCGGAACTCTACAAGAGCACCGGTGATTACCAGAAGGCGCTTGCCTGTTATGCACGGGCGAAAAACATAGAAGACAGCACGATGAATGCCAGAAACCTTTTCGAGATAGAAAAGCTTCACAATGACCTCTATCAAAGGCAGAAAGAAAAGGAAAAGATACGTAGCGAGCAGTATGTGAATGAACAGAAAATGCAGAAATGGGGGTTGGCCGTCGCATTTCTTCTGCTGCTCGGAATAACGCTGATGATGGCATACGCACAGAAAGCCAGACGGAAATCGTTTGCCATGCAGCGGCGCTACATGAAGATGAAAGAGAACTTCTTTACGAATATTACGCATGAATTCCGCACTCCGCTGACACTGATCCTCGGACTCAGCCACGACATGGTGCAGGATTCGGGCCATTTGGATGATGCAGACAGGAGAAAGGTGATGACTATAGAGAAGCAAGGCAAGAATCTGCTCACGCTTATCAACCAGATTCTCGACATATCTAAGTTGAAATCGAATATCGGTAATCCGGAATGGACCAATGGAAACGTGTGTGCCTATGTGGAGATGATAGCGGAAGGATACAGACATTATGCTGCAAACAGGGGCATAGCCTTGTCGTATGTGGAAAAGAACAATGTGAATATGGATTTTATTCCAGACTATATAGCAAAGGTGATGAACAACCTGCTCTCCAACGCCATCAAGTTCACCTCCGAGGGAGGCAGCGTGAGCGTTGTTACCTGGTGCACAGGCAATATGTTCTATATAGACGTATCCGATACCGGCTCGGGCATAGAGGAGAGCGCATTGCCGCATATCTTCGAACCTTTCTATCAGTCGGAAAACGGCAAGGAATATATGGGCACCGGCATCGGACTGCCTATTGCAAAATATGCAGTAAAGGCTCTTGGGGGAGATATCTCGGCAGAGAGTAAGCTGGGGCAGGGGAGTACATTCCATGTCGGCATACCCGTGAACAACAAGGTGAAAAGGCATCTCGCATTGAATGATCCGCAGGTTATCGCAGAGAATATGGAAGAGGAAGAAGTCCAGGCGCAAAACGCAGATATTGACAGCGGGAAGGACTATACCGTGCTCGTTGTGGAAGACAACAGAAGTGTGGCCCACTATATCGGACAATTGCTTAAGGAAAAATATAATATAGTCTATGCAGAGAACGGCCAGGAGGGCCTGGACAAGGCTGTTGCGATTGTGCCGGATGTTATTGTCAGCGATGTGATGATGCCGGTGATGAACGGGCAAGAGATGTGCCGCCGCCTCAGGTCTGATGATACGGTGGCACATGTGCCGATAGTTATGGTGACGGCAAAGATTACCGACGAGGACAGACTTTGTGGACTCGAGGCCGGGGCCGATGCGTATATAACGAAGCCATTCAACAGCAGCGAACTGTTGATAATGGTGGACAAACTGCTGGAACAGCGAAGGAGAATTGCGGCAGGCATACGACCGGAGCGAAACGCATATGACAATGTGCGGGGAGAGGCTAACCGTGAGTTTATAGCCAGTGTAACGGATGCTGTCAATTCTTTGATAAGCAATAACAAAAGCACCGATGTGCCGGCCGTCTCATCTGTAGTGTGTATGAGTCCGAGCCAGTTCTATCGGAAAATGGGAGAGGTGATAGGACTGACTCCGGCGGCTTTCATCAGGCGTGTCAAGGTGAGGAAGGCATGCGTATTGCTTGATGCAAACCCTGAAATCCTGCTGACAGAAGTGGCAATACAATGCGGTTTCAACGAATACTCATCTTTTGTGCGCGCTTTCCGTAATGTTTGTGGCATTTCGCCCAAGCAGTATGTGAAGAGCGACTTGTCAAAACCGGTGTGATTTTTATAATTGTCATTGCTGTGTTGTTCCCTAATATTTATAATAGGTGTAATGTTCTGTTATGTCAGAAGTGTGAGTGAAAAAGAATTGTTTTTCACTAAATCCTTGCAGGTCTGGATATTTTTGACGATAATTGCATGACTGTTGTTGTCGCCTTATGAAGACGACATGATTCGAGACCAGGTTATGAATGATTGGATGTTATGCAGAACCTTTTCCTTATATTAAATAAGGAACAAGTAAAAGTACAGTAAAAACCGTAAAATTATAAATATGAAAGCAAAGAAAAAGATTCGTCAGATTTGTTGTTTCTTATTAGGCCTGCTCATCGTGTCCTCGTTGGCGATAGTGAGACAAGGTTCGTTGATGGGATATGACTTCAAGGCGGAGCAGAAAAAGGAAAAGGTTGCGGAAAATGATACGCTGCAGACTCTTCCGGATGGTTCGATTGTGGTGAATACATCATTTCTTGCTGCAGACATTGTGGGATATGCAGGAAAGGTGCCGCTCGAAATCACTATCAAGGATGATGTTGTGAAGGACGTGCGCGCGCTGCCAAACGATGAAACCGAGGCTTTTTTTGATGAAGCTGCAACGTTGCTCCCGTTGTGGAAAGGCAATACCGTAGAAGAGGCGGCTGCGCTGAAGGTAGATGCCGTTTCCGGGGCCACTTATAGCTCCAATGCCATTATAGGTAATGTCAGGCGAGGACTGGCGTATGCAAAGTCTGCACAAGAAAAAGCATCGGATTTTGAATTCGATTGTTCGGTAAAGAATATAATAGGAATACTTGTCGTACTAATGGCTGCCATATTGCCGCTGTTTGTCAGAAATAGAATCTACCACAATTGCCAGTTGGTGTTAAATGTCGTCGTACTTGGTTTCTGGTGTGGAGCGTTCCTTTCATACACCTCCTTAATTGGATATATGTCAAATGGGATGAATGTGCTTGTGGCAGCGGTGCCTTTTGTTATGCTTGTGACGGCATTCCTTTATCCGCTTTTCGGCAGGAAATCCTACTATTGTGCAAATGTTTGCCCGTTCGGCTCGCTACAGCAGGTAGTAGGTTCATGCGTAAAATATAAAATAAAGATGTCCCCAATACTTCTGCATCGGCTGGATGTGTTCCGCAAATTCCTGTGGGTTGTTCTGATGGTCCTGATATGGGGCGGCGTATGGAGTGATTGGGTTGATTATGAGCCGTTTGCTGCATTCATATTCCAATCGGCATCTTGGGGCGTTATAGCCATAGCTGCATTGTTTGTCGTCCTCTCAGCTGTCGTTACCCGGCCATATTGCCGCTTTGTCTGTCCTATGGGAACATTATTCAAGATAACCCAAGGTTCCAGATAGACAAACATCCAGGTGGACAAACATATTGGTGGATAATGGAAGAGTTTACGTTCTCCGGCATTTTACATTATAATGCCGGGGAATGTTTTTATTGAAAGCATGGGAGCAATTATTTTTTATGAGTTGGTATATTTTATTTTTTTATTTCATACAAAACCTATACCTTTGCAGAAATATACGATAAATAGAGATGTTGAAATTTGTATCTTTCGGCAGTGGAAGCAGCGGAAACTGCTATCTTCTGTCTTCTGACGAAGGCTTGCTGATGATAGACTCAGGTGTGGGTATAAGGACGATAAAGAAATATTCGCGCGACTACGGAATAAAGCTTGAGTCGCTTAATGCCATACTCGTAACGCATGATCATGCTGACCACGTGAAATCAGTAGGGGCAATAAGCAATGAGAACAATACCCCCGTTTATGCCACGGACGTAGTGCATCAAGGTATAGTGAGAAATTATTGTGTGAGGAAGAAAATCGATTCCAAGAATGTCCGTAAGGTTGTTCCTGGCATTTCTTTTCATGTGGGTGGCTTTAAGGTGACGGCATTTGAGGTGCCGCATGATAGCAGCGGTAATGTAGGTTATAGAATAGAATCGGGAGACGTCACCTTCTGTCTTATGACTGATATCGGACACGTTACTGAGGATATCCGGCATAACATATCGGTTGCTGACTATCTCGTGATAGAAGCAAATCATGATGAAAGTATGCTTGCACAAGGTCCCTATCCCCAATATCTCAAGGAGCGGGTAGCCGGTGAACGTGGTCACTTGAGCAATTTGGCGTGTGCCAAAGTGGTCAGAGAATGTGCGTCAGAGAAGCTGAAGCATGTTTGGCTCTGTCATCTGAGTGAAGAAAACAATCATCCGGAACTTCTTCGCAAAACTATGGAGGAAATTCTCTCGGAGGGGGAGCATATTATGGGAAAGGATTTTGAGGTGGATATACTGAAGCGAAAGATGCCATCGGGTTTCTTTGAGCTGAAGTAGTAATTTAATGGTCATGGAATAATTTCTTCCTATTCAAAGATAAGACAATTATTAATATAAGGCAAAATGAAAACTAATTTTATCAAGGCGTTTATCCTGGGCGCAATTCTTACAGGAAGCTTCGCAGAAGCAAAGGCACAGACTGGTTTCGAAAGTATACTTGAAAGTATGGCAGGAGGTAATACCGGGCAGGATATAATTTCCGGCCTTACATCGATATTCTCAAATAATAAGGTTGCTACAGCCGACAAACTTGTTGGAACTTGGGTGTATGAGGAACCGGCAATCGTTTTTGAAAGTTCCAACCTCCTGCAGAAGGCAGGTGGAACGATAGTGTCCTCACGTATTGAAAAAAAGCTCCAGACAGTACTGGCAAAGTATGGTATCAAGAAGGGAAACATGAAGATGACATTTACCAAGGATGGTAACTTTACGCAGACTATTGGCAAGCGTACGGTACACGGCACGTATAAGGTACACGGCAAGAATGTGGAATTAAAATATGCAGGCGGTTTTTCCCAATTGTTGGGAACAACCCAGCTGGAGGGTAACTCACTGCTTATCGTAATGGACGCCACAAGGCTTTTGAAGTTTGCTGGCGTGGTAAGCAAATTCTCCACAAATACAATGATCAAGACTGCAGCCTCACTCTTTTCAAGCGTAGATGGAATGGAATGCGGTGTAAGGTTGAAGAAGACCAAATAATTAAATATTCTTAAAAGCACGCTTCATTGAAAGCGTAATTGGTAAAAAAAGAATACCTTTGCACGTCATTACGAGTTAATGGCATTAAATTCAAACCTAAAAAATAAAAAATTAAATGGCAACAAAAATCAGATTACAGCGCGGTGGCCGTAAAGGTTATGCCTTCTACAGCATCGTTATCGCTGACGTTAGAGCTCCACGTGATGGAAAGTTTACTGAGAAGATTGGTACTTATAACCCAAACACTAATCCTGCCACAGTAGATTTGAATTTTGATCGTGCTCTTTATTGGGTAAATGTAGGTGCACAGCCTACAGATACTGTACGTAACATCTTGAAGCGTGAAGGCGTTTACATGATGAAGCACCTGCAGGGTGGCGTAAAGAAGGGCGCTTTCGACGAAGCTGCAGCCCAGACTAAGTTTGAGGCATGGAAGGCTGATAAGCAAAAGGGTCTTGATACTCTCCGCGAGGCTGAGGCAAAGGCCAAGAAGGAGGCTTATGAGAAGAATCTTGCTGAGGAAAAGAAGGTCAATGAGGCTATTGCCAAGAAGGTAGCAGAGAAGAAGGCTGAGGCAGAAGCTGCTAAGGCTGCAGAAGCTGCAACAGAGGAGGCACCGGCTGAAGAGGCAGCAGCAGAGTAATTTTCTACGAAAAGAGAAAATTGGAGTGGACTATGTTCACTCCTTTTTTGTTTATAAAAAGCAAAAAAAACTTAATTGTATGTTTTGTGAACTGTAATGTTTTGCAAAATCGGAAAAAGTTTGTAATTTTGCACCCTGTTTGGAATAAGTATCAAAAGGAAACAACAAAAAACGTAGATAGCAATGTCGAAAATTTGTCAAATCACTGGGAAAAAGGCTCAAATGGGCAATAACGTTTCCCACTCAAAGCACCGTACAAAGCGTAGCTTTGATGTAAATTTGTTTAATAAAAAATTCTATTATGTAGAAGAGCAGTGCTGGATCAGCTTGAAGATTAGTGCTGCAGGTCTGCGCCTGATCAATAGGGTGGGTTTGGATGCAGCTCTCAAGAGCGCAGTTTCCAACGGCTATTGCGATTGGAAGGATATAAAAGTTATAGGAGAATAATACAATGGCAAAGAAGGCTAAAGGTAACCGCGTGCAGGTGATTTTGGAATGCACGGAGATGAAAGAGAGCGGTCTTCCAGGAACAAGTCGTTACGTAACAACAAAGAATCGTAAGAACACACCTGAGAGAATGGAGCTGAAGAAGTATAATCCTATTCTCAAGAGGATGACTGTTCACAAGGAAATTAAATAATCTAATTAAACACTATTAGAAAATGGCAAAGAAAGCAGTCGCAACCCTTCATGAAGGTTCAAATGACGGTCGCGCTTACACAAAGGTGATTAAGATGGTGAAAAGCCCTAAGACCGGCGCTTATATGTTTGATGAGCGTATGGTTCCTAACGAGGCTGTAAAGGATTTCTTCAAATAAAATCCTGAAACTTTTATAAGAATAAATAAGGGCTACAACTTTTGTTGTGGCTCTTTTTTTTGCCTTTTTTGTAATGAAATGGCTTTTGTGGAAGGCAAAAGCGTCTTTTATTTGTATCGCTGAGTTTTTTTTCTTAAATTTGTACCCGAAATAAATTTTTATTATGGCATTTTTCGGACTATTTGGTAAAAAGAACAAGGAGACTTTGGATAAAGGGCTTGAGAAGACCAAGCAAAGTGTGTTTACTAAACTTGCCCATGTTGTAGCGGGTAAGTCAAAAGTCGATGACGATGTGTTGGATGATCTCGAGGAAGTGTTGATAACTTCAGATGTAGGTGTTGACACTACTATAAAAATCATCAAAAGCATTGAGGAGCGTGTTGCTCGTGACAAATACGTTTCCACGTCAGAGTTGAACACCATCCTTCGTGACGAGATAGCCAAACTCCTTGATGATAGCAATAGTTATTCCGACTGGAATTTGCCGGAAGACCATAAGCCTTATGTCATACTTGTTGTCGGGGTGAATGGAGTGGGAAAGACCACTACAATCGGTAAGCTTGCCAAGCAATTCAAAAATGCAGGCAAAAAGGTGTATCTTGGAGCAGCAGACACATTCCGTGCTGCAGCAGTAGAGCAACTGTGCATATGGGGTGACAGGGTAGGTGTGCCTGTAATAAAGCAGCAGATGGGGGCAGATCCTGCCAGCGTGGCATACGACACGCTGAGTTCGGCAATGGCAAATGGTGCAGATGTGGTACTCATAGATACAGCTGGAAGACTTCACAACAAGATAGGGTTGATGAATGAGTTGAAGAAGATAAAGGATGTCTTGAAGAAGCTTGCTGTCACTGCACCGGATGAAGTAATGCTTGTGTTGGATGGAAGTACCGGGCAGAATGCATTTGAACAGGCAAAACAATTTGCCGCCGTGACACAGATAACGAGTATGGCGATAACAAAGTTGGATGGGACGGCAAAAGGTGGTGTGGTGATAGGAATATCAGACCAGCTGAAGGTTCCGGTGAAGTACATTGGACTTGGAGAAGGTGTAGATGACCTGCAGCTGTTTGACAAAAGGCAATTTGTAGACTCTTTATTCAGTACAGAAAAGTGAAACATAACCAAATAGATTTCATTACAATGGGGTGCTCCAAGAATCTGGTAGATACGGAGAAACTCATGAAAAAATTCGAAGCGTATGGATATGACTGTACGCATGACTGCGATGAACCGGAGGGTGAAATCGCAATTATCAATACTTGCGGCTTTATTGGGGATGCCAAAGAGGAAAGCATAAACATGATTCTCCGTTTCGCCCAGGCAAAAGAAGAGGGATTGTTGAAGAAACTATATGTCATGGGTTGCTTGTCCGAACGGTATCGCAAGGAGCTTGAAGAAGAAATCCCACAGGTGGACAAGTATTATGGCAAGTTTGATTATAATGAACTGCTCGAAGAACTTGGTAGAGTTGGTGATGGAGGTGAGGCGGATGTGTGTGGCGGCAGATGCCTAACGACACCTCAACATTATGCGTATGTCAAGATAAGCGAAGGTTGTAATCGCCATTGTGCTTATTGTGCTATACCGATAATAACGGGAAAGCATAAAAGCAGAAAAATGGAAGAAATACTTGATGAAATCAGACAACTCGTTTCTCAGGGTGTGAAAGAATTCCAGATTATTGCCCAGGAGCTTACATATTATGGAGTTGACCTGTATGGTGAACGCAGAATTGCACAGCTTGTGGATGAGATGGCCAAGATAGAAGGAGTGGAATGGATTAGACTCCATTATGCCTATCCTACAAATTTTCCGTATGAGTTGTTGCCTGTAATGCGTAAGCATAAGAATGTATGCAAGTATCTTGATATTGCATTGCAGCATGTTTCCGACCATATGCTTGGTCTGATGAGAAGAAATTCGAACAAGGAAGAAACATATAATCTTGTGAGACGTCTTAGGGAAGAAGTTCCTGGTATTTGTATCCGTACAACTCTTATGGTTGGATTCCCGGGAGAAACGGATGAGGACTTTAAGGAACTTGTTGAGTTTGTAAAGTGGGCACGTTTTGACAGAATGGGAGCTTTTGCTTATTCAGAGGAGGAAGGTACATATAGTGCTGAACATTATTCTGATGATGTGCCGGAAGACGTAAAACAGATACGACTTGACAAGATAATGAGGGTTCAGGAACGAATAAGCGCAGAGCTTGAGGCTGAGAAGATTGGCAAAACGTTCAGGGTGGTTGTTGACAGGCTGGAAGGGGATTTCTATATCGCACGCAGTGAGTATTCATCACCAGAAGTGGATCCTGAGATTCTGATTGGTGCAGATAAAGACCATCCTTTGAATATAGGAGAGTTCTATGAAGTGGAAGTTACAGGGGCAGAAGAATTTGATGTCTATGCCAGGGTAATCAATAACGATAATGAATAATAAAAGTTTCATAACAGAGCTGGCAAGGCGTATAGGCAAGACAATAGATGAGACACAGATGCTCACCTATGCTCTTGTCGATGCCATGAACGAGTGTTTCCAAGAGGGTGATGCTGTTGTCCTGAACAATTTTGGCACATTCGAAGTAAAGAAACGTATGGAGCGTGTCATGGTCTCACCAACTACAAAAAAAAAGATGCTTGTTCCTCCGAAACTTGTTTTGAGTTTTAAACCTGCAACTTCTGTTAAGGAAAGACTTAAAGGTGGAGGGGAGTGACATGCCAAAGAATGGAATAAAGAGTATAGCAGAGTCTTTGGCATATAAGAAAAACATGTCTTTGGACGAAGCAGAAAAATATGTAGAAGCGTTTTTTGAACTTATTGATGAAGCGCTTATACCAGAAAAAATAATCAAGATAAAGGGTTTTGGAACTTTTAAGCTCGTAGATGTACGTGATAGGGAGAGTGTAGATGTCAATACAGGAGAAAGGGTGGTTATTGATGGCCATTCCAAGATTTCATTTGTACCCGACAATACGCTCAAGGAACTTGTCAATAAACCATTCTCGCAGTTTGAAACTGTTATCCTCAATGATGGCGTGGATTTTGATAAAGAAGACTTTGATATTCCAAGTCCAAAATTAGAAGAGGAACAGATTGAAGGTCCTAGTGTGTCTGAGCGTTCGGAATCAAAGGAATCAGATGAAAAAAAAGCAGAGAAAAACATAAACCCTGATTTGAAACCTGCAGATTCTGTGGCCGTCAGGTCCGGAGATGCTAATGGATTACTGGATGACAGACATACTATGACAGTAACTGACAGTACGTCAAAAATCAGTTCTGATAATCCTGTTGAGATTATTCCAGAAGATACGGTTGTTACACCACATAATGACTTATCGGAATCCCAAACTGTGTCAGAAGATAAAATGAAAGAAGACGATGGTTTGGCGGACACTGTATCTGAAGCAATGGATACAGCAGAGCATTCTATGGATGGGGATACTTGTGCAGAATCAAAAATAGCGGCATCTGATTCGCAATCATGTGTTGAAGATAATTCAGATTACCATGATAAAAATGGCGAAAAACATTCGTTTAGATTCATGATGTTGTTTTATGTGGCAGCTGCTATAGTCGCATTAGTGCTTGTTTTCTATGGAGGGTATTATTTGGGCGGACAGAAAGAGCTGTCTGCTGAGAAACCTGCTGGGGACATCACCAAGTCGGTAACCGTGAAAAGGCAGCGTGTGGCAAAAGTAAAAGCCGTGATGAGTCCAGGTAAAACCAATGATGTAAATGCCGTCGGCGACAGAAACGTTTCGGAGCAAAGAAAAGAGATAGAGGGCAAAGAAGAAAAAAACAGTGTTGCAAATAATGATAATGACAACGTTGCGGATTTGGAAAATGCTCGCAGGATGGTAGAGACAGGTGCATACACGATAGAAGGACTTGACCAAAGTATAAAGGTGAGGGCAGGGCAGACAATGAGTAGTATCTCCAAATATTATCTTGGAGAAGGTATGGAATGCTACATACAAGTTTATAACAAAAAGACAAGGCTTAAGGAGGGAGATATTGTAAATATACCTAAACTGAAACTCAAGAAAAAAGCAGTTAATAAAAAAGTTTCTTAAAAATATCCTCCAAGGATGTTTTTTTAATATATTTTATGTGCATGTTCTTTTTATTACGCATATAAAAGTTGTAATTTTGCGGTAATAATAAGAACATGTAAACAAATAATAAATTGAATATCATGGCAGAGGCTGTAGACATACGCGAGCTGAATATTATCATAGAGCAGCAGAGCGCATTTATTACAAACATAACTAATGGCATGAACCGTGTCATTGTAGGTCAGAAACATCTTGTGGATTCTTTACTTATTAGCTTATTGAGCAACGGACATATTCTTCTTGAAGGTGTTCCAGGATTGGCGAAGACATTGGCAATAAAGACACTTTCACAACTAGTTGATGCAGATTTCAGCAGAATACAGTTCACTCCTGACCTTTTGCCGGCTGATGTTGTCGGCACACTTGTATATTCTCAAAAGAGTGAGAACTTTCAGGTAAAGAAGGGCCCCGTGTTTGCAAATTTTGTATTGGCAGACGAGATTAACCGAGCTCCGGCAAAGGTTCAAAGCGCATTGCTTGAGGCTATGCAGGAGAAGCAAGTTACTATTGGAAGCAATACTTATGATCTGCCAAGTCCGTTTCTCGTTATGGCGACACAGAATCCTATCGAGCAAGAAGGAACATATCCTCTTCCTGAGGCACAGGTTGATAGGTTTATGTTGAAAGTCGTGATTGATTATCCTACATTGGAGGAAGAGAAGCTGATTATTCGTGAAAACCTTGCTGGCAGTATGCCGGAAGTAAAATCTGTTGTTACTGTTGAAGAGATATTAAAGGCTCGAAAGATTGTGGAGCAGGTTTACATTGACGAGAAAATAGAACAGTATATTGCTGATATCGTATTTGCATCCCGTTATCCTGAACGATACGGATTGGATGAATTGAAATCTTTTATCACTTTTGGCGGAAGTCCTCGTGCAAGTATTAACCTTGCAAAAGCAGCAAGAGCATATGCCTTTATCCGTCATCGTGGTTATGTGGTACCTGAGGATGTCAGAGCTGTTGCGCATGATGTGTTACGCCACAGAATTGGACTTTCGTATGAAGCAGAGGCTGATAACATGACGAGTGAGGAAATTGTCAGCAAGATAATTAATAAGGTGGAGGTTCCTTGATGGAAACTCAGGATTTATTAAAGAAAGTCCGGAAGATTGAAATAAAATCACGAGGACTAAGCAGTAATATTTTTGCAGGAAAATACCATTCTGCATTTAAAGGGCGTGGAATGGCATTCAGTGAAGTACGTGCATATCAATACGGAGATGATGTGCGTGACATAGATTGGAATGTTACTGCAAGAACTGGCAATCCACATGTAAAGGTTTTTGAGGAAGAACGAGAGCTTACAGTCATGCTGCTTATTGATGTTAGTGGGTCGCTTGATTTTGGAACCCGTGCGGAAATAAAGCGTGATGTGGTCACCGAAATTTCTGCCACGCTTGCTTTCAGTGCAATACAAAATAATGATAAAATAGGAGTTGTATTCTTTTCGGATAAGGTAGAAAAGTATATTCCTCCTAAAAAAGGAAGAAAACATATATTGTATATCATACATGAAATGCTCGATTTTAAGCCACAAAGTAGGAAAACCGACATATCGTGTGCGTTGGAATTTCTTGTAAGTGCATTGAAGCGCAAATGCACGGCTTTCCTTATAAGTGACTTCTATGCAAGAAAGAGTTTTGAGAAACAAATGATGATTTGCAGCAACAAACATGATGTAGTCGCAATCCAGGTGTTTGATCCATTTGCCAAAACATTACCTGATGTTGGATTGATGAAAATCATGGATTTAGAGACAGAGCATGAGATGTACATTGATACAAGCGACAAGAAGTTGCGTTATGCACATAGTAAATATTGGCAGGAAAGAGAACAAGAACTCGAAAGCCTGTTTAAACGTAGTAATGTAGACAGTGTGGCAATTGCGACTAATGAGGATTATGTAAAAAGTTTGATACACCTTTTTATACAAAGGTCATAATTTGTTTTACTTATAGGAATTTGAGAATTAATGAAACATATATTGTTTTTTATAGTTTTCGTGGTTACGAGCGTGGTGGCTAATGCTCAGGTCATCATAGATCAACATGTTGATTCTATGCAGGTCTTGATAGGAGAACAGACGAAGTTCACTTTGTCTGCTACTATTGATAACGGGCAGAATGTTAAATTCCCAGAATTCAGTAAAAATCAGTATATTACTCCCGGCCTTGAAATTCTGCAAAGCCTTAAGGCGGATACTGTAGAAGTTGGAACAAACAGACTAAAAATATCAAAATCATATGTTTTAACTTCTTTTGATGAAAAGGTGTATTATATTCCTTCTCAGAAAATCATTGTTGGGAATAGGACATATAACTCCAAGGCTCTTGCATTGAAAGTATTGACTATTCCGGTTGATACTGTTCATATTGATAAATTCTATCCGCCCAAGGATGTTCAAGATAATCCTTTTTCGTGGGCGGAATGGAGTAGTGTTTTTGTCTTCAGTATACTGTTTGTAATACTTTTAGCGATGTTTGTTTATTTGTATTACAGACTTAAGCATAATAGGCCTATAGTAAGTGCGGTTCGAATAATAAAGCGCATACCGCCTCACCAGAAGGCAATCAAGGGAATTGAGCTTTTAAAGAGAGAGCAAATTTCTTTGAAGGAAGACCAAAAGGAATATTATACAAGGCTTACGGAGATACTTCGTCAATATATTGCAGAACGTTTTCATTTTGATGCAATGGAAATGACAAGCTCAGAGATTATAGGCAGACTTAAATCGGAAGGGAATGAAGCAATAAACGAAATAAGTAATTTATTCCATACTGCTGATTTGGTTAAGTTTGCAAAACATTCTGCTCTAATAAACGAAAACGATGCTAATCTCGTGAATGCTTTAGCTTTTGTTAATGATACTAAAACTGATGAAAAAACTCAGTTACAGGTCGTTACCCCTGAGGTTAAAAAACATAAAGAGGAGAAGAACCGTAGGCTTGTGCAGAAAATTATTGTTTATGCTGTTGCATTTTTGGCTGTCGCTTCTCTTTGTGCGGTGGTGTATCGTGTGTATGTTTTAATTTGATTGAGTCATGGAATTTGCAAATAAAGAATATTTTTTCCTTCTGTTACTGGTAATTCCATATATATTATGGTGTATGCTATATAGGAAAAAGAATGAGCCTACTGTTTCTGTGGCTGATTCTTTTGCCTATCTTAATGTGCATAAGAGTTGGCGCACGAAGCTTGTGGAACTGCCCACGGCATTGAGAATTATTGTTTTTGTGCTAATCGTTTTTACTCTTGCCCGTCCTCAAAGCCACAATAGTTGGGGGACAAAGGAAACGGAAGGTATAGATATAATGCTTTCAATGGATGTGTCGACAAGTATGTTGGCACAGGATTTGAAACCAAATAGAATAGAGGCAGCCAAAAACGTTGCAGCAGAGTTTATTTCTGACAGAGAAAATGATAATATTGGATTAACAATTTTCGCTGGTGAAGCATTTACCCAGTGCCCTATGACTACAGATCATCAATCTTTGCTGAATATGCTCATGGATGTGCGCACAGATTTGGCTGAACGTGGACTCATACAGGATGGAACTGCAATTGGAATGGGACTTGCTAATGCTGTAGCACGGCTAAAAGACAGTAAAACCAAGAGTAAGGTTGTGATTCTGCTTACTGATGGTAGTAATAATATGGGAGATATTTCTCCGCTTACAGCGGCACAGATTGCCAAGAGCTATGGTATTAGAGTTTATACTATTGCAATTGGAAGTAAATCCCTTGCGCCATATCCGGTAAATGTTGCGGGTTCTGTTAGATATGTAAATCTTAGGGCAGATATTGATACTGAAACTTTGCGTAAAATCGCACAGATGGCAGACGGTAATTTCTATCGTGCTACAAATACTTCAGAATTAAAGAAAATCTACAGAGACATAGATAAGCTTGAAAAGACAAGGCTTAATACGAAAAATTTTTCCAAGCGTTCTGAAAATTATATGCCGTTTGCTTTAGCAGCAGTTATAATATTGATTCTTGACATTTTGTTGCGTCTTACGGTTTTACGCAGATTGCCTTAATGTCAAATAACTTTTATTGTGTAATGAAAAAATAATATTAGTCATGCTTAGATTTGCAGAACCTACATATTTGTATCTTTTATTTATTATACCGATTCTTGTATGTATGTGGATATTATATACAAGAAGGAAAAAAATGCTTCTGGATAAAATTTTTGACAGAAAACTTCAAAATGGTTTAATGCCAAATCTTTCAAAGACAAGACCTGTGGTGAAATTTATTCTTTCTATGACAGTTCTTGCCCTGCTGGTTCTTGTACTTGCTCGTCCTCAAGCAGGTACAAAGATAAGTAATGAGAAACGCAATGGTATAGAAGCTATGGTTGCCTTGGATATTAGTAATTCAATGCTGGCAGAAGATGTTGTTCCATCACGACTTGATAAAAGCAAAATGTTGATAGAAAATATGGTTGATGGATTCAGAAATGATAAAGTTGGCCTTGTTGTTTTTGCCGGAAGTTCTTTTATTCAGCTTCCTATAACTACGGATTTTGTTTCGGCCAAAATGTTTCTACAAAGTTTGTCACCTTCACTTATAGCAACGCAGGGAACAGATATTGGCGGCGCTATAAATACTTGTACCAATAGCTTTACGAAAAAAAACAATGTCGGTCGTGCAATAATTGTCATTACCGATGGCGAGGATCATGAGGGCGGTGCTCTTGAGGCTGCCAAGGCTGCGAAGAAGAAAGGCATAAATGTGTTCGTTTTAGGTGTTGGTTTGCCTAAAGGTGGACTTGTACCAGATGGTCATGGGGGATATATTAAAGATAATCATGGGAAGGAAGTACTTTCTGTTTTGAATGAGGACATGTGTCGTCAGATAGCCCAAGCTGGTGGCGGAGCATATATCCATGTTGACAATACTAATAGTGCACAGGATACTCTTGAAAGAGAATTGACAAACTTGCAACATGGAGAACTCTTTAATGCTATGTATAGCGAATATGATGAACAATTTCAAACATTTGCTTTACTGGCACTTATTTTGATAATAATAGAGATGGTTATGTTGGATGTCAAGAATCCATTTTTTAAAAATATTCGTCTGTTTAGGAAATAAAAAATCAGTGGTAAGATGTTAAAGCATTTGATATTATATATGTTGTTGCTGATGCCAATGCTTGCAATGGCACAGCAAGACCGTGACTTGATAAGAAGCGGAAACAAATTTTATAGACAGAAGAAATATTCTGCGGCTGAAGTGGATTATCGTAAAGCTATTTCTAAAAATCCAGAGAATCCGCAGGCTCTTTATAATTTAGGTTGTGCTTTGATGATGCAGAACAAGTCGTCGGAGGCGGTCAAATTTTATGAGAAAGCAAGTTCTGTGGAAACGAATAAAATGCGTAAGGCTAAAATATATCATAATATTGGTGTTATATGTCAGTCGGGGAAAATGTATGGAGAAGCAATTAAAGCATATAGTGAGGCTTTGCGCAATAACCCCTCTGACAACGAAACAAGATACAATCTTGTACTCTGTAAAAGATTGCAAAAGGATAAAAGAAATAATAATAATAAGCAAAAGAAACAGGAAGGTAAAGATAAACAAGAAGAACAAAATGGGAAATCTGAAAAAAATAAAGACAAGAATAAACAAAAAAATGATAAACAGAACCAGCAACAACCACAGATGAGCAAAGATAATGCGGAACAACTCATTAATGCTGCAATGCAACAGGAACAACAGACTCAAGAGCGTATGAACAAAAATCGCCAGCAACAGTCGTCCAAGCATCTGGAAAAGAATTGGTAGTGTTTATATAATTTATTGAAAAATAGTTATAATGCGAAATTTGAAATATGAAAAGAGCTTTGTCTAATATAATACTAGTATTTTCGGTGTTGACATGTTGTGCGCAAGGTCTAAAAGTCAGTGCTCCTTCACATGTGTCCACAGGGGAAAATTTTAGACTTTCTTATGTAATTGCGACACAAGAAGCTGGTGATATTCATTTGGGTAATATTCCGGAGGCTTTGGAACTTATAACTGGACCATACCGATCATCGCAGTCAAGTTATCAGTTAATAAATGGTCATGCAAGTAGTTCCTCATCCACAACGTATACTTTTATTCTCTGTGCTACGAAAAGTGGTACCTACAAAGTTCCGTCTGCCTCGGTTGTTGTGAATGGCCATAGGTACACGTCTCAACCAGTGCATATTAAAGTGACCGGCAAGGCTGTTTCTGGCAATAACTCTCCAAGGATGCATGATAGTTCATCAGATCAGTCAAGACTTCGTAGTGCTGGTAGCGCTATTAGTGGGAAGGATTTGTTTATAAAGGTAAGTGCAAATAAGGGTTTGGTTTATGAACAAGAGCCTATTGTGCTCACATATAAGGTCTACACCCTTGTTGATTTAAATGAATTAAAAGGTAATATGCCTGATTTGACAGGCTTTCATACTTTAGAGGTACCATTGCCACAGCAAAAATCCTTTCATATAGAAAACTATAATGGTAGGCCTTACCGTTGTGTGACATGGAGTCAGTATATAATGTATCCGCAGATGCATGGTTCTTTGAAAATTCCTAGCATTATTTTTAAAGGGTCTGTGATACAACAGAATCGAGACATTGATCCTGTTGAGGCTTTTTTTAATGGTGGTTCTGCTTATGTGGAGGTGAAAAAGGATATTGTTGCTCCTGGTTTAACAATGAAAGTCCTTCCTCTTCCAACAAAGCCGTCAAATTTTTCAGGAGGTGTGGGCTCATTTAATATTAGTGCGCAACTTAACAAGTCGGAAATTAGTGCAAATGATCCATTTACTCTGCGTGTTGTTGTCAGCGGAAAGGGTAATATGAAGCTGATTAAGCAACCATATGTGAATTTTCCTAAGGACTTTGATAAATACGATCCAAAAGTAACAGACAAAACAAAGATAACAGGAAATGGCCTTGAAGGAAATATGATATATGATTTTATTGCTGTTCCACGTAATTGTGGTTCTTACACAATTCCAGCAATAGAATTTACGTATTTTGATACGAATTCTCATACTTATAAGACTGTAAAAACGCAACCATTAAATATAACAGTGGGGAAGGGTAACGGTTCTTCTTCTTCTGTCAATGATTTTACAGGTGGTTTGAAGGATAAAGATATTTGTCCAATAAAGGAAGGCAATGCGAGCATACAAGATGTGAATAATCTTTTCTTTAACTCATTCTGTTATTGGAGTATAATGATTTTTGTAATTATCATAGCATTCGTTTCAATATATTTATCTAGTAAATATATTACAAAAGGTAGTGGTGTGGGAAATAAAGTGAAAAGTGCTAATCGTCTTGCTCTTAAAAGATTACGTAAGGCCGATGAACTTATGCTTAGAGGTGATAAAAAATCCTTCTATGAGGAAGTCCTTAAAGCATTGTGGGGTTATATTGAAGAAAAATTCAATTTGCCTGCAGGTAATCTTACACGTGAGTCAATTGAAGCCTTGCTTATTGAAAAAGGTGTGAAGAATGAACTTGTGACAATGTTTATTGGTATAATTGATGTTTGTGAAATGGAACATTATTCACCATCATCTGTGACTAATAATATGAATTCAATATTTGAGGATGCAATGAATACAATTATAGCGATTGAAAACTCATTGAAAAATAGTAATAAGAAATCTGCAAAGGGCTTACTATTGCTCTTAATAATTGCTTTTTTCTCTCTTCCATCATATTCAATAACCAAAGAAAATGCTGATACAGAATATAAAAAAGGCAATTATCAGCAGGCAATAAAGGATTATTGTGAATTGCTAAAGGTCGGTTCAAGTGCAGAGATATATTATAATTTGGGTAATGCCTATTATAGAACAGACAATATTACATATGCTATACTCAATTATGAACGTGCCTTAATGCTGTCGCCGGGGGATAATGATATTCAGTTCAATTTGCAGTTGGCGCAATCAAAAACAATAGATAAGATTACGCCAGAACCTCAGATGTTCCTTGTGCAATGGGCAGGTTCTGTTGTTGGCTTTATGAAAATAGATTCATGGGCAAAGGTTGCGATCGTTTGTCTTGTATTGGCTTTTCTTATGCTCTTTATTTATCTTTTTTCAAAAGGGGTGTTTTTGCGGAAGCTTGGATTCTATTCCTGTGTCTTTTTGTTCTTATTTGTTGTGATTGCAAATGCCTGTGCCTTTCGTCAAAGAATATGGTTTGAAGAAAGGAAAGGTGCTATCATAGTTGCGCCTTCTGTTCAGTTGAAGAATGTTCCTGATAATAAAGGTGATAATGCTGCCGTTATTCATGAAGGAACCAAAGTGGAGATCATTGATGGCACCATGAAGAACTGGAAACAGGTTCGTCTTGGGGATAATAGGGAGGGATGGTTACTCGCATCACAGATTGAGATAATTTAGTATATAAAAATGATAGAGAATATTGATATAGCATTACTTGAATTTTTAAACGGAAGTGCGTCGTCTTTTCTTGATGCTTTAATGCTTACACTTACTTCCGGTTATACATGGATTCCGCTTTATGTGGCTTTGTTATATCTTGTTATAAATAATAGCGAAACAATGTCACATATTATTCTGGTTGTTGGATGTGTCTTGTTGTGTGTTGTTTTGTCTGGTGGCATATGTGATTATATAGTCAAACCTCTTGTTGGGAGAATACGACCAATAAACGATTATGCATTGCGTGATGTCGTTGTTTCTGCATGCTATTCAAAGCCCAAAGATTTTAGCTTCTTTTCGTCCCATGCTGCAAATACGGTAAGTATAGCGATATTCTTTTCGTTGCTTGTTAGGGACATGAAGTTATTTATAGCTTTATTGCTATGGTCTTTTACAAATTGTTACACACGTTTGTATTTGGGCGTGCATTATCCTACTGATATTTTGGCAGGACTTGTTTGGGGAATATTTGTAGGTTCGTTTATGTATTTTGTATATACTCGACTTTATTCCAAAATAAGTAACTTTGGATGCTTTGTCTCAACGCAATATACATCAAAGGGGTATACGATAGTTACTATAGATTTGGTAATAATGATACTTGTGTCTATTTATATTGTCGCAATATTGAGAGCGATAATTTGGGCTTGACTTAAATAGATGATGAAATAAATAATATAAATCAAAGAAATGGAAACGGTAAAACATATAAAAATAAAAGATTACAATTATCCTTTGACAGATGTTAGGATTGCAAAATACCCTTTATCTGAACGTGACCATAGTAAATTACTTATTTATGATAAAGGAGAAATCAAGGAGGATGTTTTTTATAACATTGCTGAATATCTGCCAAAGAATGCCCTGATGATCTTTAACAACACAAAGGTTATACAGGCACGTATGCATTTTCGCAAGGATACGGGTGCATTGATAGAAGTATTTCTACTTGAACCCTATGCACCTGCAGATTATGAACAAATGTTTCAAACCACATCTGAATGTTCCTGGCTTTGTCTTGTTGGAAATCTGAAGAAATGGAAAGGACAACAACTTGGTCGTGAGATTAATATCAAAGGAAAAGATGTATTTGTAAAAGTTGACTATGAGAGAGAACATCATACTTCGCATCTGATTAAATTTTCGTGGAATAATAATGAGGTCTCTTTTGCTGAAATACTTGATGCTATAGGTGAACTCCCGATTCCTCCTTATCTCAACAGAGAAACTCAAGAAAGTGACAAAACAACATATCAGACGGTTTATTCAAAGATAAAAGGAAGTGTTGCTGCTCCTACTGCCGGCCTTCATTTTACGGATAACGTTTTGACGTCTGTGAGTAATTATGGCATAGATCTTGAGGAGATAACGCTTCATGTTGGTGCAGGTACTTTCAAACCTGTTAAAAGTGATGAAATCGGTGAACATAACATGCATTCCGAGTTTGTTTGTGTTCATAAATCTACAATTGAAAAACTGTTACTTCATGATGGCAAGGCTATAGCTGTAGGTACTACAAGTGTCAGAACTTTGGAGAGTCTCTATTATGTAGGTTTAAAACTCTTGAAGGACAAGGATTTAAGTGAAGATGAACTACATGTCTGTCAATGGGAACCATATGCTGATGATGTTAAACAAGTCTCTGCTGTAAAGGCAATTGAACAGATTCGGGAATATATGGAAGAGAAGAATGTAAACTCAATACATTTTTCTACTCAGATAATTATTGTTCCAGGGTACGGCTATAAAATTGTAAAGATGCTTGTAACCAATTTTCATCAACCTCAAAGCACTTTACTTTTGCTTGTGAGTGCGTTTCTACATGGTGATTGGAAAAGAGTTTATGATTATGCGTTGTCGCATGATTTCAGATTCTTGAGTTATGGTGATAGTTCTTTACTCATTCCTTGATATGTGGTAATGATATACAATATGTTTAATCGAAGAAATATATAATATGATGAAAATTGGAGATAAAGTTAGATTCTTGAGTACTACAGGAGGTGGAATAGTTGTTGGCTTCCAATCCGGCAATGTAGTTCTCGTAGAAGATGAGGATGGCTTTCAAATACCTACGCTGGCTAATGACTTGGTTGTGGTGAATGAAGACAAGCAAGCTAAATCTATTCCAGGAGTTGCAGCTCAAATGGCTGACGATACCAAGGATGCAATAGATAGAAAGAATGCCAACCATAAGATAGATTTAATCGATAAAGTGAACGAAAATGTTCGTATGCATTCTGTCGAGCGTGACGGGTCAGACTGTGTTAGCATGTATTTGGGATTTGTGCCTTTGGATAAGAAGAATGTAAGCAAAACAAAATTCCACCTTTATGTAATTAATGATTGTAATTATTTCCTGTCATACACATATTCATTGTTTGATGGTAAAGAATGGCGCTTGCAATCTCATAATGAACTGGAACCTAACACTAAGCTCCTGATTTCTGAGATTGAGATAGAATCTGTGGCAGATTTCAAAAATGGAGCACTTCAGATCAATGCCTATAAGGTGGGAAAACCTTATAAACTTCAACCTATGCTGGATGTCAATTTACGTGTGGATCCAGTAAAGTTCTATAAGTTGCATACTTTCTGTGAAAATGATTTCTTTGATGAAGATGCATTTATAGTTCCTGTTGTAGAGAATGGTGTTCCTGTGAAAACGATGAAAATAGATAATGAGGAGCTTAAAAAGAAGATGCTTGAAAAGCAAAAGGTTGATATTACAGCCCCAGCGCGTAAACAAGATAAAAAGCAGATGATGGATAACGGCCCCCTGGTTATAGATTTGCACGCAACGGAACTGCTAGACACTACCGCGGGAATGTCTCATGCTGACATCTTGAATTATCAACTTGATGTGTTTCGTAAAACCCTTGAAGAATTCAAGAAAAAGAAAGGCATGAAGATAATATTCATCCATGGTAAAGGTGATGGAGTGCTTCGCAATGCTGTTGTACATGAATTAAGATATCGGTATAAGAGTTATACATACCAGGATGCTTCTTTCCAGGAATATGGGTATGGAGCAACACAAGTAACAATTCATTAAAATAAAATTATGCAATACGGATTTATAAAAGTTGCATCAGCAATACCATCTGTAAAGGTTGCCAATTGCCTATATAATCTGCAGCAGATAGAAAAGTCCATTACCGAGGCTGAAGAGCAGGGGGTTGAGGTAATAGTTTTTCCCGAATTGTCAATTACTGGTTATACTTGTCAGGACTTGTTCCATCAGCGTATACTCCTCAGTGAGGCGGAGTTATCTGTTGCCAGATTGCTTGAGTTTACGAGTGAGCTTGAAATAATAAGTATTGTAGGTGTCCCTGTAGTTGCCGGTGATTTGCTCTTAAATTGTGCTGTGATTGTGCAAAGTGGAAAACTCCTTGGTATTGTGCCAAAGACTTTCCTTCCTAATTATAATGAGTTTTATGAAAGGCGATGGTTTGCATCAGCTAATGAACTAAAGCCTACGGAGATTAATTTTGCAGGAAATAACATTATCGTTGATCCAAGCCCAAAGGTTTTTCGTACGGCAAAAGGTGTATGTTTTGGAGTGGAGATTTGCGAAGATGTCTGGGCTCCGCTTCCTCCAAGTAATAGTCTGGCTATGGCAGGAGCCGACTTGATATTCAATTTGTCGGCAAGTGATGAACTCATCGGTAAACATGCATATCTTGAATCACTTATAAGGCAGCAGAGCGCACGTACTATGACTGGATATATTTATAGTAGTTGTGGGTTCGGAGAGAGTACACAGGATGTTGTATATGGTGGAAATGCAATGATTTATGAGAATGGACACATGATAGCCAGTGGCGAGAGATTCTCCCTAACTCCACAACTTGTTATTTCCCAAATAGATATTGAAAGGTTAAGGAGTGAGCGTCGTTCCAATACTACATATGTTAGTGCCCAATCTGAGTGTGTGGCAGATTTCATAGATGCATTACCTATAAATGGTAGATCTTTTGAACTGATGCGAGAAATAAATCCATTACCTTTCATTCCGCAGTCTGTAAATATGTATGATAGCTGTAGTGAGATTTTTTCAATTCAGGTAATGGGATTGGCCAAACGACTCATTCATACAAATTGTAAAACTGTAGTTATAGGCATAAGTGGCGGACTTGACAGTACGTTGGCTCTGCTTGTATGTGTCAAGACATTTGACAAACTTGGTTTGTCCAGAAAAGGAATCGTTGGAGTAACAATGCCGGGATTTGGAACGACAGATCGAACCTATTCCAATGCAGTTACATTGATGGATAGTCTTGGGATAAGTCAAAAGGAAATATGTATATCAGATGCTGTAAAGCAGCATTTCAAAGATATAGGTCATGATATTGATTCGCATGATGTGACATATGAAAATTCTCAGGCACGTGAGCGCACGCAGATACTGATGGATTTAAGCAATAAACTTGGTGGAATGGTGATAGGGACAGGTGATCTTTCGGAATTGGCGCTTGGGTGGGCCACTTATAATGGGGATCATATGAGCATGTATGGTGTGAATTGCAGTATCCCCAAGACTCTTATAAAATATATGGTTCGCCATGTTGCTGTAAACGAAGTTGATGATATCACGAGAGAAACCCTTTTGGATATTATTGATACACCTATCAGTCCAGAACTTATCCCGGCCGATGAGGATGGTAATATATCTCAAAAAACAGAGAACCTTGTCGGGCCATACGAGTTACATGATTTCTTTTTATATTATTTCCTTCGCTTTGGCTTCCGGCCGTCAAAGATTTTTTTATTGGCAAAGAAAGCCTTTGATGGTACTAATAAAGACGTACAAAAGTATGACGAAAAGACGATAAAGCGTTGGCTGAGAGAGTTTACAAGACGTTTCTTCAATCAGCAGTTCAAGCGTTCATGCTTGCCTGATGGACCGAAGGTCGGTAGCGTTAGCCTTAGTCCGCGAGGGGATTGGCGGATGCCGACAGATGCCGATAGTTCAATATGGCTACGTGAAATAGATGCAATTATATAAATAATTGTGTTACAATATTTAAAATAAGGCTGTAATGTGTATTCATTGCAGCTTTTGATTCTGATACACAATATTAATCATAATTCAGCGTTATTCTGAATGATGAATTATTTTAAATACTATTTATGGCTGTTTGTCTCCGTTATAATGGCGACAAGTTGTAGTGACGATGACTCTTTCACGACATCGTCAAATAATCTTCTTACATTTTCTGTTGATACGATACGTATGGATACTGTGTTTTCCAAAGTTCCTACAAGCAGAAGGTCCCTATGGGTTTATAATAAATCCGGTGATGGTATACGTTGCACAAGTGTGAGACTTGTAAATGGCAATCGGTCCGGATTCAGAGTAAATGTGGATGGAACCTATCTTGGCAAAGAGTCTGGCTATCAAACATCAGATGTCGAAATAAGAAATAAGGACAGTATCTTCATAAACATAGAGCTCACATCCCCACAGAACAACAAGATTGGTCCGCAATATATGGAAGATGATCTCGTGTTTGTCCTTGAAAGTGGAGTGGAGCAGAAGGTTAATCTTAATGCCTATTCCTGGGATGCTGATATTATCAGAAACCTTTGTATAAAGAATGATACGGTTATTTCGTCCGACCGTCCGATTGTAGTATATGGAAACATGACGATTGACAGCCTTGCCACGGCAACGATAGTACCAGGAACAACCATTTATTTTCATTCCGGCTCAGGGCTTGATGTCTATGGCCGGTTGTTGGCAGAAGGAACGGCAGAAAAGAATATTGTTTTCCGAGGTGACCGTACTGATAAAATGTTCGATTACCTACCTTATGACATGGTAAGCGGTCAATGGAACGGTATTCATTTCCATTCGTCATCATTTCAGAATCTGATGTCTTATACAGATACACATGGTACTTTTGATGGTATTGTGTGTGATTCTTCAGATGTGAGCAAACTGAAGCTTGCTTTATATAACAGTATCGTGCATAATTGTCAAGGTTACGGACTGAAATCTGTTAATAGCGTTGTAGATGTACGAAATTGCCAGCTGACTAATGCTCTGAAAGACTGCGCTGCTATTTATGGTGGCGGCGCTTTGTTCTTGAATTGCACCATAGCTCAATTTTATCCCTTCGATACTAATTATGGGGCTGCGTTACGCTTTACAAATGGCATTGAAGATGAAGACGGGAAACATGACTATCCATTGTATCAAATGGATTGTATAAACTCCCTAGTAACTGGTTATGCGGATGATGTTGTCATGGGAGTTGTGCGGGATTCCACTGTGGCATATTCATATAAGTTTGTCAGCTCAATACTGCGTACTGACTCACTTGAGGAGAATGAGAATATAAGAAATGTAATTTGGGAGAATGTGGATTCTGTAGATATTGATACTGTTTCGGGTGGAGAAAAAAATTTCCGTCTTGTCGACAGATACAAGCAGCATTATGATTTTCATCTCAGTGAAAGATCAAGAGCAATAGGTGCAGCCACGACAGAAGCAGAATATGCTATGCCTATTGATCGTGATGGAAGGCGTCGGGATGACCGTCCGGATATAGGATGCTATGAATTTGTGGAATCAGCAAAAGAATAATCATACAAATTAAATAGATATAAGTATGGAAAAATTGAAGATATATTCGAATATTGAGTTTTGTCAGATTGGCGAACTTGATAATAATGATAGAAGGCTTGTGGAGTTAGCAATGGAAGCTACAGACAATTCGTATTCTCCATATTCCAAATTCCGTGTTGGCGCTGCGGTACGTCTTTCTGACGGAAAGATAATAAAAGGAGCAAATCAGGAAAATGCAGCTTTCTCCGTTACTATATGTGCAGAGCGTTCGGCTATTTTTGCAGCACAGGCAAACTATCCGGAACAGCCGGTCATTAGTATTGCCATTGCAGCTCGCAATGAGAAAGGCTATACGGAGGAACCTATCTCCCCTTGTGGTTCGTGTCGCCAGGCTATGGTTGAGATAGAGCAGAAATATTCCCAGCCGATTCGCATCCTGCTTTACGGGAAAAAAGGGGTTTATGTTATGGATTCAATCCGCAATCTCATGCCACTTTCCTTCGTAGACTTGAATTAATCAATATTTTCATATAATACAATTAACAAATAAAGCACTAGATGAAAGCCGTACGTCCTAAAAAGAACTTAGGCCAGCATTTCCTTACAGACCTTACGGTGGCCAAGGGAATCGCAGATACAGTGGACGCTTGTCCTGATATTCCAATACTTGAAGTCGGTCCTGGAATGGGAGTACTTACTCAGTATCTTACTGAAAAAGACAGATACGTAAAGGTCGTTGAGATTGACCGAGAGTCTGTGGCTTATCTCAATGAAGCATATCCAATGCTGCGCGACAATATCATAGGTGAGGATTTCCTTCGAATGGATCTTACGAAAATATTCGATGGAAAACCGTTCGTACTTACAGGGAACTATCCTTATGACATATCTTCACAGATTTTTTTCAAGATGCTAGATAACCGTGATCTTATACCTTGTTGTACTGGAATGATACAACGAGAGGTGGCATTGCGTATGGCTTCCAAACCCGGCAACAAGCAATACGGCATCCTCAGTGTCCTGATTCAGGCATGGTATGATGTGGAATATCTGTTTACTGTGGACGAGAATGTTTTTAACCCACCGCCAAAAGTTAAGAGTGCGGTAATTCGCATGACGAGAAACAATGTCGAAAAACTCGATTGCAACGAAGCTTTGTTTAAACGCGTTGTGAAAACAGTATTCAATCAGCGTAGAAAGATGCTTCGCGTTTCATTGCGCCAGATATTAGGTGGCATAGCTAATACCGATGGCTTCTTTTCTCATGAGTTGATGACGAAACGCCCAGAACAACTTACCATAGAGCAGTTCGTTGAACTCACAAATCTTGTAGAAGGTAAATTGAATGATGTAATGCAGGATAGTTTGTAGATGTATAAAGTTGTATATATGCAATTTTTGCAATATGAGTTTTACATTTAAAAGTTATTCGTGTCAAAATAAAAAAAATAATGTCGTAATATTTCTGATAAACAATCAAAATTTGTATTTTTGCAATAGCTAAAGTAGCAAATGTATTATTATGTTACAGATTGTGGGAATATTCAATAAGGTAAATTAGTATTTTATTAAACATAAACAAGTAGTTATGAAAATCGAAGATTTTAACTTTGCCGGTAAGAAGGCAATTGTTCGTGTTGATTTCAATGTTCCATTGGATGAGAATGGAAATGTTACAGATGATACACGTATTCGTGGTGCCCTGCCAACATTGAAGAAAGTTCTTTCTGATGGTGGCGCTCTGATTATGATGAGTCACATGGGCAAGCCGAAGGGTAAGGTTAATCCCAAACTCTCTCTCTCTCAGATCGTAAACAACGTTTCTGCAGCTCTTGGCGTAGACGTAAAGTTTGCCGCTGATTGTGCAAATGCTGACAAGGAAGTTGCAGAATTGAATGCTGGTGAGGCTTTGTTGTTGGAAAATCTGCGTTTCTATGCAGAAGAAGAGGGTAAGCCAGTTGGTATTGACAAGGAGGATCCTGCATATGCCCAGGCAAAAGATGATATGAAGAAGAAGCAGAAAAATTTCGCCAAGAAACTTGCTTCATACGCAGATTGCTACGTAATGGATGCTTTTGGTACAGCTCACCGCAAACATGCTTCAACTGCAGTAATCGATGAGTTCTTTGACAAGGATCACAAGATGCTTGGTTACTTGATGGAGAAGGAAGTAAATGCAGTAGATAAGGTACTTTCAGATATCAAACGTCCGTTCACGGCAATCATGGGTGGCTCAAAAGTTTCCACAAAGATAGGAATCATTGAGAACCTTCTAGACAAGGTGGATAATCTCATCCTTTGTGGTGGTATGACATATACTTTCTCAAAGGCGCAAGGTGGTAAAATAGGCAAGTCAATTTGTGAGGATGACAAGCTGGATGTTGCCCTTGATGTAATGAAGAAGGCTAAGGAAAAAGGTGTTAATCTTGTACTTGCAACGGATTGTGTAGTTGCTGATGATTTCAGCAATGATGCAAATACCCAGATTTGTGACGTGAAGAATATTCCTGACGCTTGGGAGGGATTGGACATTGGCCCTGATTCAAGAATTTCTTTTGCCAATGCAATCAAGTCTGCCAAGACAATCCTGTGGAATGGTCCGGCCGGTGTATTTGAACTTGACAAGTTTGCTGTAGGATCTCATGCGGTGGCTGACGCTATTGCCGAGGCAACATCCAATGGAGCTTTCTCTCTGATTGGTGGAGGAGATTCTGTGGCTTGTATAAACAAGTTCGGCCTTGCTGACAAGGTTTCATACATTTCTACTGGTGGCGGTGCTCTCCTTGAGGCTATAGAAGGAAAAGAACTTCCAGGAGTAGCTGCTATTGAGAAATAAAATAAACTACCAAGATATATAATGGGCTGTGTCGTATTAATATATGGCATAGCCTTTTTTAGTTTCTTTTGTATAATACCAGACGCTGTCGTACGGGCGAATTCGCTTTTACTTTCACATCCTCATATTTAACGTGAGTTCGACGAATTAGAATAAGGTTAATTG
>ULRN01033438.1_pt1 | contig 34632 bp, 24 predicted proteins | sample 1955461 | NCBI WGS metagenome assembly ULRN01 (sample SAMEA4835683, study PRJEB28245) | human gut metagenome | biome: gut microbiome; material: fecal sample | place: Denmark | collected 2008 | reverse complement strand
CATTCTTGAAAGGGGGGTTCGATTCCCCCACGGGCTACCAAGGTCTGAGCAGTTTCTGTTCAGACCTTTTTCTTTTTATCCCTTTCTTTCTTTCAGCTTTTTATATCTATCTTTGTCCTTGTATTATAAGTTTATGTAATAAAAGATAGTATGAATACCGAATTACTCGCACAACTTTATCAATCATATACTGGAGAAGCTCCAACAAGTATCGAACCTTTGCCGGGAGCAGGCTCCAATCGCAAATACTTTCGCTTGAAAGGCAAGGAAAGCCTCATCGGTGTATATGGAACCTCCACCGAAGAAAATCGTGCATTTATCTACATGGCCAGACATTTCTCACAAAAAGGTTTGCCCGTACCCCGTATACTTGCCGAAGCAACCGACCAGTCGGCCTACCTGCAAGATGACTTGGGAGATATCTCGCTGTTCCAACTTATCAAACAAGGAAGAGAAAGCGGTAACTTCAGTGATGAAGAAACGAATATACTGAAACAAACTATCCGCCTGCTTCCGCAGATACAGTTTGAGGGAAGCAAGGAAATGGATTTCAGTTATTGCTACCCGCTGGCAACATTCAACCGCCGCAGCGTTTTGTGGGACCTGAATTATTTCAAATATTGTTTTCTTAAAGCTACCGGACTGGAGTTTCAGGAAAATCTACTGGAAGATGATTTCGAACGTATGGCAGATACCCTTCTTCAGATAGAACCACAGGTATTCATGTATCGTGATTTTCAGAGCCGCAATGTCATGATACGGGAAGGAAAACCGTACTTTATCGATTTTCAAGGAGGACGCAAGGGACCTTTCTATTACGATGTGGCTTCTTTCCTCTGGCAAGCAAAGGCAAACTATCCCGATTCGCTCCGTCAGGAGCTTCTGAATGAGTACCTCGATGCTCTTCGCCCCTATCACACGATTGATAAGGAGCAGTTCCTCACCACCCTCCGTCACTTTGTACTGTTCCGTACTCTGCAAGTTCTAGGCGCATACGGTTTCCGTGGATATTTTGAGAAAAAGGCACATTTCATACAAAGTGTACCGTATGCCATCGAAAATCTCCGTCAGCTGCTGGAAACAGATTTTCCTGAATATCCCTACTTATGCCTCACGCTACGCAAACTGACAGAACTTCCCCAGTTTGCCAGCATACGAAACAGAAGGAAACTCACCGTACGCGTGATGAGTTTTTCGTATAAGAAAGGTATTCCCGAAGACCCGTCAGGGAACGGAGGCGGATATGTATTCGACTGCCGTGCCGTGCACAATCCGGGAAAGTACGAACAATACAAGCAACTGACCGGACGCGACAAACCGGTTATCGACTTTCTGGAACAGGACGGTGAAATACTCCAATTTCTGGAACACGTAGACGCACTGGCTGATGCTCATGTACAGCGCTTTCTGGAAAGAGGGTTTACCAACCTCTCTATCTGCTTCGGCTGTACCGGAGGACAGCATCGTTCCGTATATTCGGCAGAACACGTAGCGCACCACTTGAACGAAAAATTCGGTGTACGCATCCACCTGATACACCGCGAACAACATATTGAACAAATTTTAGAACCCCGATAACAATATGAAAGCCATGATATTTGCAGCGGGACTGGGAACTCGCCTGAAACCGCTGACCGACCATATGCCCAAAGCACTCGTACCCGTAAACGGACGTCCGATGCTGGAACACGTTATCCTGAAACTAAAACAATCCGGATTCAACGAACTGGTTATCAACATACATCATTTCGGAGAACAGATCATCGACTTTCTTGAAGCCAACCAGAATTTCGGACTGACAATTCATATCAGCGATGAACGCGAACAGTTGCTCGATACGGGAGGAGGCATCAAAAAAGCCGCGCCGTTCTTCCAGGGCAACGAACCTTTCCTGATACACAATGTCGATATCCTCTCCGATACCGACCTGAAAGTCTTATACGAGTACCACCTGCACAGTGGCAATGATGCCACCCTGCTGGCAAGCAAGCGTACCACAGCCCGCTATCTGCTGTTCGACAAACAGGCATATCTGAGAGGATGGATAAATAAAGATACCGGACAGACCAAGCCCGAAGGTTTTGAATATAACGCTACCCAGTATCAGGAATATGCCTTCAGCGGCATCCACGTCATCTCCCCTTCCCTGTTCCGATACATGGACGAACGGTGGAAAGGTAAATTTTCCATCATGGATTTCTACTTGCAGACATGTGGGGAAGCCCGGATTGGCGGATGCCTGACCGATGAGATTCATCTGATTGACATAGGAAAGCCGGAAACCCTCGAAAAAGCCGCCAGCTTTCTGGCAGAACTGGATCAAGAATAAAAATATCAGTCACCTACAAGCGACAGGCAGCTTGCCCGTACTTCTATGCGGAAAGCGGTTCAACCGACCGCACACATCCCAAAAAGCACGGGTAAGTTACCTTTATTTTTTGTACAAAGGCTAACAGACTTTGTACGATTTTTCAGAAAAATTCATGATGTTTTTCCCAACTTTTGCTGAAGTTTTTCGACATACTTCCAGAACTGTTCCAAAACACGTGTTTCAAACCAAACTGAACGGTTGAAAACAGCAGCATATTAAACCCTAATCGGTCATTAGAACTTAATTGGATTTTTATTTTGTATTATTGCTGTCCGATAAAATCGATTGAATATAAAAGAATATCGCTCGGCCATTGTATATTCAATGGTCGAGAGGGATATTTTATATTTTATCGAGTTTATCGGACAGCAATATAAAAAAGAACCATACCGAAACTCTTAAGAATAAAGTATGGTATGGCTCTTGATGCGTGATTATTGTAATCTGATAATCGATTGGTTATTTAGAAGAAGATATATAGGTCTCCGGAGACCAGTTTTTGAAAAGGTATTTTATACCGCTGGATGTAACTCTCAACGCAGGGTTTTGTGTGTCTGCTTCCGTAAGTCTTTTGACCGATTTATTGTTCCAGTAATAGTATTCACACCAAGAGAAGTATGCCAATAGCATATTGTTTTCATTTTCCTTAGTTGCCGGAACATTCTCCCAAAGTTCTGTTTTATCCAATATACCGTTATAGTTAAGGTAATGTTTGGAACTTTCGCTTATATAGCATCCCGGAAGTGTAGGGCTGAACATAAAGGATTGATCCCATAAATTATAACCCTTTAGTAACAGGCGGAATGTCCATATTCCATTATCTTCATCACAGAACAATTTCTCCCATGGCACCCGTGGACAGAAAATATTATGGTCTTCACTCGATGAACCATAAGCATCCATCTTGAACTCAAGACATACGGCACGAGGAGAAATCATAGTGTCGTATCCAACTTTTTTATCTTCGTACAATTTATCGTAAACCATTTTGCCGTATTTGTCCGGAATCACATTAAGACAACGGAACTTGCAGCTTGCCGATACGCCTGTGTTTTCGTCTACAATTTTCATGCGGATTTGGTCCACTTTTGCAACATCATATCTCTTGATGCTTACAATAACAGGTCTGTCGATGTTCGCTAGATAAGATGCGGAGTATTCGATAGGCACGAGGCTTGTAACTTGTGACATTTTCACTTTATTGGTTGGGTCTTGCAGATATTTAAACACTTTTTCCGCCAAATCCATACCTTCTCCTTCCCCGTTTAAATCCAGTCCTTCAACAGTACCTCCATAAAGTATTGTCGTGATTTTTGTTTCCTTGCCGGCATTTATACTGCCTTTGAAGTCGCTTATCTTGAATTCTGTTTTGAACGCACTCTTTGATGACGCAACAAAAACAGCCATACGTCCGTATGTCACATCCTGAATAATTGCTGGAGCAGTATCTCCTATTGCTCTTTTCAGACGTTGTAAGTCAAGTTCGTTGAAATCGAAAATATCCGAACCTTTAATTATATTATTGTTTAGCGAAATAGTAAACACTTTTTCTCTCACTATAATCACTCTTCGGCGTGTTTCTACATTCCCGGCCAATCCTCCTGCAATACTAATGGTGAATACTCCTCCTATATCGGCACTCATCCCCGGTTCGAAATCATAGTATTCGGCTTCGAATTCCGAAGCGGGATAATCATTATCTTTAGCCAACGCACGCTTGAGTCTAGATATGGCCTCATGCATTTTCACTTCTGTAGGCTCAATGGCTTTATTGAAAGGATTGTCTGTAGGCGTATTGTCGCAGGAAATTTCAAGAGACTTACGCTCTCCGTTGCTAAAAGAGATATATCTTGGGGTACAATTCATCAATCTTTCGTCTGCCAGAATTATTTGTCCCGGATATATGTTTATTTTGTTGTTAAAATCACAGGAAAACCGGTTTCTCTCATGCGGATTATTACGTCTTATGCGGAGATTCACGCTTGGAGTGTACATGTCGTATGGCTCGTCTATAGATGTGTAATAATCATATCCGTCCACAAGAGGCTGGATTTTGATGCTTTCGATTAACTTTTCATAAGATGACAAATCGCATATTTCTTGTACATTAATATAAAAATTGATATTTCCCCGTACACCGATATTGTCTTTATTAACCCATTCATTGCCTTCGCCATCCAACTTTATTTGCAAACTCTCCATATCGAATGGAGATTCACTGATACCATCCGACATCACATCCTGCATTTCTACATTTATCCAGCCTCTTCTACTTCCTCTTTGGGGAAGTTTAACTTCGTACTTGTATTTATAATTGCTTACCAGTTCCCAATTTATATCTGTTTTCCCTCCTATTTCTATAGGAACTTTGCATTCCCAATTCATAGACACATCGTTTCCTACATTGTCTAACACTTGATATGTTAGATGCATTGTGACATAATTCGCATCTGTTTTTACAATATCACCGGAAAGAAAAGCAGTGGCATAAGTACAATTTATCTCACCGTTTGCATTTTCATTGTTCTTATTCAATATTACTCCTTTGTCGTTTCCTGTAACACTGAAGAACTTTTTAACTAAATGTTCCTTGTAATTTGGCATATTATTAGATTTTAAAATTAATAATTCTTAAACCCGCAACTCTTTTTAAAATCATAGAAATTATATTACTGAGTAACAATATATTACCCTGTACTTTACCATACCGGAAGACTCACACATTTGGGCGGAATATTTTCAATTATGGAGCAATTCGATGCTCTCTTGTCGAACATCATAGATTCAACTCTTGGTTTACGAACCAAAGTAAGCATTCAGCTTTGCCATTCTCTTTTCCGTTCAAACATGTTGTATAAATTGGTAAGAGTCTGATAGGTATGCTAATATTCTATTAAATTGTTTCAGCCTACTTTGTTTATGGAGAAATTTCCAATTTTTATTATTGTATGGATACTGCATATTGGTTATTTCTCCTTTTTTTGCACACGCTAAAACTAAATTTTTCTTTATTTTAATTCTGTCACAGATTCAAAATTTGTACTATTTCCTATTTTCAATAGTTTAAATACTTCATGCTTTCAATGCTTATTTGTTCTCTCTATTAATCATTTTTTCTATACTTCTCTTTATTAATTCCCTGTTCTTGATATACTTGTTATTTAATATTATTAGTGTCCGATAAACATATTAAATAGGCTGACTATCAGTATTATCTTTATGGATAATCCTCCTTGTTAAAGTTGGTATTTAATTTTATGTATATCAATAAGTTATTGATGACTTAAAAAAGTTTTATCGGACAGCAATGATAAAGTAATTGTCGTTACTTTTTTTAAAGGCTTAGCAGGATAATTCGAGCAAAAAACGACGGCAAGATACCGATAGAAAGTGAAAATCCACTCCCCCATGCATCTAATCTAATTTGAATAAAGCGGTGTTCTAATAACCGATTTGAGGTTAAGCTGCGTGGCATAGACGTACGAGTGTAGAATCCGTTGAAACAATTGTTACAAGAAGCCGACTTCAAAGCCCCTTTTTGAGTCGGCTTCTTCACGTTACATCTCAACCTTGACAAATATCCCTAAAGTATTTATTATGTGTCCGATAACAGTAACGAGTGTTTAATGTTATTCTCTTTTGTATTTACAAAGGCGTTATCCGGACGATTCTGACGGAGTCGTTGTGAACGTTACCCTTCATCACGACTTCCATGGCTCCTGTCGATATCTCGCCGTGGGAAAGCCGTCGCTCGTCATTAGCTGCGTATTTGACAACTTTCGCTCTTACCCGCAGCAGCGGATCCTTGTAGATGTATTCGCCCGGTTGCAGGTCGCCGTATTCCTGGTATCTGCTCGTTTTAGTAGTGTACCACCATGGACCTTGTACCTTGCTCGGGCTGCTGCCATTTACGGTCTTGAAAATGACCGGCTTTCCGTTCACCACGCGGAAGCACTGCACGTCAAGCTGTACTTTCACCAAACCGCTCAAGATGGTCACATCGGAAACGTTGAGCCTTACCGACAGTCTTCTCGGACAGCGCGTGTAGCCAATCTGGTATTGCGTACCCGAGTACAGCGGCTTAACCACCTTGCCGGGGTATGCTCCGGAGATGAGCTGGATGGTGTATTTTGTCACAACGCCCTGGTTCTCATGGCTAAACTTCATGTTCTCGCTCATGGCTTTCTCCAGTTCCGCCTGCGTGCGTTTGCCTCGCAGCGCACTGATTGGCAGGGCAGTACCGCCAAGGTTGAAGATTTCATCGCTGTTATATTCAGACGATTCAGCGACCGACTGGCTGCTGTTGGCCGATTGTCCGTAGCCGGAAACCTTTTGAGAGCCGTCATATGTAAATTTCTTTGCGGAGTATTCTTTCATGTAACTGAACGTTCTGCCGTAGGTGACGGATGTCACGATGGCAATTGCTTTTCCATTCAGTTCCTTTCTGAGCTGCTCCCAAGTCACAGACTTGTCGAAGAGCGACGACGGGTCTTGCTTCCAGTTGTCCTTCAACTTGATGGTGTAGTAGTCCTGATCCAATGTAGTGGCCTGGATAAACGTCTGCTCCGATGAATTGGTCTTAGCCTTGACGGTCATGCTGCAACCTGCGAAAGAAGAGTCGACGCTGAGGTCCATCATGAGGCTCTTCTGGCTGGAGTGGATTTTCGTTCTAATCCGTTGCATGCCCGGCGCGTCGTATCTCGGGTCCTTCAAGAGAGCCTCCATGATTTTGTTGGTGGCAATCCTGACATCGTAGTTGGAAGGATTAACGTTTTCCTGGAATGGGTTCCCACCGGCGAGGAAGTCACCGTAGATTGAAATCCTGCTTCTCGGGATTCTGCCCAGCGGATTGGGTGAGCCGCTCGTGATTTGGTTGTCGACCACGAGGATTGCACCCGGATAAATGTTCTCGTATCCGCTACCGCGCACGTATATTTCCTTCTGGTCGAATGTGGTTTCGCTCTTGGAGAGGAGGAACGCACAGTCTCTGTCAGGCAAGCTCTCAAACGCATCCGGGTATTCGGTCGAGTCATTGTACATACTGTTGTTAATCAAATCGGCAGCCCGATAAGGTATGCCTGCCAGACCGGCGTTGATGGCTGTTCGTCTCGCCTTTTCCTTATCTACCTCATTCGGCAGGGTGGTGACATATAGAGCGTTATACATAGAAGTTCTGAGTCCATCATTAACAATGACCTGGATTCTGTAGACAGTGTTTGGGTACAGTCCGGTTATTTTATAGGAGTTTACATTCGTCATATAAACAGTTTCCTTTGACTCGTTATTCGAGTAGCTGGGCCCCATCACCCATTGCACTTTGTACTTAAGTTCATTCTGTGCGGTTTCCTTGTCGGTAGCCTTTTCCCATGAAATCTGAATGCTGTTGGTATTGATTTTATCAATGGTTACTACACGGTTGGGGAGGACAGGAGGATTGTTTCTCAGTTTGCTCTGGTATAATTCATTTGCTAATCCACCAAGTTTTTGTCTTCTTGAGCTTTGAACTTGTTCGAGTTTGATTACAGCCATGGTTTTGTGCAATTAACCTTTTATCATTGCGAGTTTTTTTAATAAATCGATTTTTAATGGTTCTCATTTTATTCTCCTTTCGACTTGCAGTTGAGAGTTGCGTCTTCAGGTCGAAGGTTCAAGGGATGAGGAACATTTCCGGTCATCCAGTCGTGGACTTCGAGCCGGAAGGGGATTACCTCACAGATGGTTTCAAGGAGCAACGTGCGGTCTTCTGAGATTTGCTGTGCTTCGACAGATTTCCGCTGCTGCTTCATCTGGTTGTTTTTTTTCGGCATGTTTCACAGACAATGAGATTTATTAGTAGAGCGTTAGCAAAAGGATTTTTTTCAATTTGCCGCATATCGCTGTCTTTATCTCAAAATTAGGCAGGAACTGCGAAGAAACTGCTATTCTAATCGGACAGAAAACTATTTAAATTGGACATTTTCCGTTCCGTATGACTATTCCAATCGGACATTTTTAATATGTAATATATTGATACATAGCGGAGAATAGTAATAGTATACTTGTACTTGGAATAGATGGAATATGCAGCCTGAAGACACTTTATTTTGTCTATCAGCGGTAGTTACTGATGCTGGCAAGCGGAGGAGAGAACGATAGAAATATTTGATTTTTGTGGAAGTTTTTCAAAGTGAGATATTGTGTGTTATGTAAATTCTGTTATCTTTGCACTAAATCCGATTGGCCGAATATAAAAACTAAAGCCATGGAAACAAGATGTCGGATAATCTTTTATTTTGCTTCCAAGAACTGCTGGTTATATAGTATGTTGCTATAGGGAGAGGTTAAATGGCTATAAAGACTAGGAAAGGGGGGAGATAAATTTCTTAGATTTTTGCCAATGACCTACTCAAGAATAAATACCTCCTGAATCATTAAAAAATATCTAACTTACATAAAATCAAAAATTTAGTGTTGAAATTACGTTACAACTTTACTGAGAGTCTTTTGTCCTCAATGAGAGGGCGCATGCACTACAGATTGATTATTAATGTCTTGATAGTGTTTCTTTCAAGCATCCTTTTGTTATTCTCATGCGCTAAGAAACCGAAAACTTTCACGTATGATGAGCGCAAGAAGGCTGACAGCATGGTACGTACCGTGCGTAACATCGATACGCTTGCCCTGATGCAGAAACAGATGGAAAAAGAAGGAAACCGCCTCGGAAGCATTATTGCGCTGAGGTCTCTGGGAGAACGGATGCGTAACGAGAGCCGTTTTGAGGAGGCGTTGTCTGTTCACAGCGAGGGGTTACGGCAAGCAGAAGCCATTGGTGATACACTGGAATGGGTACGGGCGCTCAACAACATAGGTACCGACTATCGGCGCATGGGTATGCTCGATGTAGCGCAAGTGTACCACTATAACGCATGGAAGTTGAGTGAGGAAAGTACAGATACTTCGCACAATGCCAGGAAGAATCGTGTGGTTTCGCTCAATGGTTTGGGAAATATCTACATGACTTTGGGTAACTACGAGCGTGCCGATAGTATGCTACGCATGGCGCTGGCAGGTGAGCGGCAATTGGGTAGCATGTTGGGACAAGCCATCAACTATGCCAACCTCGGCTCCATTTTCGAACATCATGGAGAGATGGATTCTGCGAGGCTATATTATGACAAGTCGATGACGCTTAACATAGAGGTGGGGAGTACACTCGGCATCTCGCTTTGTCACACTTATTTCGGATCACTTTACGAAAAAGAAGGCAAATATAACGAGGCTACGGAGGAATATCAGGCAGCCTACCGGCTGATGCAAGCGTCAAAGGATGAGTGGCACGCGCTGAATACGCTCATCGCTCTTGCTGGTATTTACAATGAAACGGGCGACAACGTCAAAGCGATGGACTATCTCAGCACAGCACGGCAGGTGGCCCAGAAAATCAAATCGCCGGAGCATTTGGTGGAAATCTATACATTATATTACCGATACTATAAACGGTTGGGGGATTATCGCACGGCCTTGTTGTCATTCGAACAGGCCATCGCCATGCAGGATAGCGTGCTGGATATGGAGAAGATGAACCGCATACAGAATGCAAGCCTTAACATCGAGCGCAATCGGCAGAAACAGAAGATGACGGAGGCTCGACTGAAGCTGGAGCAGGAACGTACAGCTCGCCATACAGCCTATGCCATTATTGTGTCTGTAGTCATTATTCTGATAGGGGCGCTGGTTACTTTCCTTTACATCCAGCGCATTCTCCGTCGCAAAAATATAGCACTGAAACAACTGTCAGCACTACGTGAGAATTTCTTCACCAATATCACTCATGAGTTGCGCACACCACTTACGGTGATACTCGGGCTGAGTCAGGACCTGCAAAAATCAGACACGGCAGAGGTGAAGAATAAGGCTTTTGCCATTCACCGCCATAGCGAGGGACTGCTTACGCTTATCAATCAGTTATTGGACATATCGAAAATCAAATCAGCGGTTGGCAAGGCAGACTGGAGGAGCGGTAACATCATGGCTTATCTCGCCATGGTAGTGGAAAGTTATCGTGACTATGCCCGTAAGCGTAACATCGACCTCTCCTTTTTCCAAAAGGAGGAGGTAGTGATGGATTTTGTGCCTGATTATGTAGGAAAGGTAATGAACAATCTACTCTTCAACGCCTTCAAGTTCACACCTGAATATGGCAAAGTAAACGTAATGTCATGGCGAGAAGGGGAGAATTTATTTATTGATGTGGCAGATACAGGAGAGGGTATGGACAAGAAAACACTTGATCACGTCTTTGAGCCGTTCTATCAGGGAGAGAACGGAACGCAACATGTGGGTACGGGTGTAGGATTAGCCCTCGTAATGCAGATTATTAAAGCCGTGAACGGTACAATTACGGTGGAGAGTGCAAAAGGAAAGGGAACGGTATTCCATATCAGTGTGCCTATACAGCATACTGGTAAGCAGCAGATAACTGACGGGAACCTTGAAACTACCCCTCTGCTCCCGAAGGAGGAGGCAGTGCTTGTAGATAATGAAGGTGAAGACATGCAATGCCGTCTGCTCGTTATCGAGGACAACCATGATATTGCCGCTTATATCGGCTCTCAGTTTGCCGACCGCTATGCCGTTTGCTACGCAGAGAATGGTAAGGTTGGACTGGAAAAGGCGTTGGACCTTGTGCCAGATCTCATCATCACAGATCTGATGATGCCTGGCTTGGACGGACTGGAGGTGTGCCGACAGATACGAGATAATGAAATTACCGACCACATTCCTATTATTGTCGTAACGGCAAAGGTAACGGAAGAGGAGAGAATCAAGGGTTTGGAGGTTGGGGCCGATGCCTATCTCGCTAAGCCATTCAATGCTGATGAATTGCGCATGAGAGTAGAGAAAATGCTTGACCGTCATCGCCGTTTGCGCGATAAATTTGGCAATATTGGTGATGTTGCGAACAAAGAGCATCGGTGGACGGATATAGAGCGACGTTTCCTTGCCAAAACAGTCGATTCCATTTATCATCTCTTAGACAAACGACAGTTGGATGTAAACACGCTCGCAGAGACACTTTGCATGAGTCCTCGTCAGCTTCATCGGAAACTTGTGGCTATTACAGGCGACTCTCCTGCTACATACGTGCTGAAAATAAAGATGCAGAGGGCACGAATACTGCTTGAAACCAAACCCGGACTGACGATCGAGGACATCGCAGAACGCTGCGGCTTCGAGCATACGCCTAACTTCTATAATGCTTTTAAAAAGATGTATGGCATAACACCTATGAATTATCGTAAAGGAAGCAGTGTTTACCCAAAATCGGTTAATTAGAGATTTCATTACCTATATTTCTAATGACATCCATTAGAAATATAGTTTAGTATATAGTTGATTCATTCGCCTTTGTTTCGGATGTAAGAATGACAGCAAACTACTGGCTGCGTCCGCGAAACATCGCAGCAAGCACCAATTACCTCGCTTTTCTTGAAAGCACTCTCTCAAGGCTTGAAAACAAGACGGCCGAACTTGTCCGTATGGAGAGCGACTTCTTTACGGAAAAGATACTTGACTGTCTGGAATGCAAGGAGATGCACTACATTGTAGCCTGCCGATTCAACAATCACATCAAGTACAGTCGCACCCATGAATTAAAAACCAAAACCATTTTACTCCTCAGCGGAAATCCGGTAATGCGAAGGAGCGAGTCCCGTTTGTTTCTTAAAAAACGTCCCGAAGAACGAAGCATTCGGAAAATTCAAGTCATCCGATATCTCCTGCACACTCTTGTTTGTATTCTTCAGCCAGAAAATACTCTTCCGGATAATAGCCCTGAAAACCAGTTCCTGCACCGTATATCCGCAGACCGACTTCGACAAGGCCGAAAGATACTTGGGAGAAAGATACAACTTGTCGGCATAAAACGCCACTCCCCTCTCCTGCATATAATATTTCTCTATCAGCCGGATGAGCTTGATAAAAGTATCAATCTTATGCCCCGCCACATTTTTCTCTTCGATAATCCGCCGACTGTAAATGGAACACAGACGATAGGTCAGTGCCAGCAGCAGCAACTTACATTCATGATTGTCGAACGGGTTCTGCGGTCCCTTCCGATGCCTACCAAGCAACGAAATATAATGCGCCAGGTCCTCCTCCTCACCGGAAGTCCACACATAGCAAGGCTCGGGAGTAAGCGTAGTGTACAGATACATTGCCACCACCGAACTGCCCAGAATCTCACGTATAGGGTCTACACGATAAAACAGCATACTTACGCGAAGGTCATCGGAAAGTTCCCCGATACAAAAATCGTTTCCTTCGGAAAGGAAAACCGTTTCACCCGCCCGCGCCGTAAAGTTCTTCTTATCCACATCGAAGCAAAAGCTACCCTTTTCACACACAATGAGTCCCACGTAACTCATCCGGAAGGGTCTGCACAACACCTTCGGAAAAGTCTTTACCTCTCCTGTCAGACAGCAAATGTCCTTTCCAGCCATCAAATCACGTTCAAAGCGTATCAAATATTCTTCCTGCTCACCTGTTTCCATCCTTACAAAAAATAAATCGTTAAACCCTGCCGCTAAGGTAAGACTTTTCCATTTTCCACAATGAAACAAGAAAACAAAAAATACATCACGGGGAACTTTCACCGGTACTTTTCCACCGAAAAGTCAGATTAAGAAATGAAATACGCTCCACCGTGACGTATAAAGCAAATAAATGAACGAGTGTAAATATTTTATGTCAGCAAATCCAGCTTCCTCTTTCTCCACGGAATTGCCAGCATGAGAGCGGCACATGCCATACAGCCGTAGAATGTCCATCCGGACATTTCTTTTACAGCAGCCAGAGTAGCCTGTACCTGCACACGCCCTTTTGTTGAAAGAGCTGCCATATTATGTGCTTCCTTTTCACTTTTTCCCTGATACATCATCCCTTGAACCGTCTGATTATATGAGGCTGCTACCTCTGTATTCAACTGATCCATATCGTGAGCAAAGCGAGTTACATAGTGTTGCTGACGATGCTGCATCACATTGGTATAGATAGCAGTTCCAGCCCCCGGTCCCAGTACCATACGCACTGTCAGCATGATACAAATCCAGGTAGACAGATATTTATAAGGCATCCGCTGATTGGCATGTACAGCTGTCAGCGAATAAAGCAGCATCATTCCGGCAGAACGGATAATAACCGGATATTTCATGCGCTCGTACAAGCCGTCGGTCTGTACCTCAAAATACATAAACAGGCTGGAAAGTCCTATCAGAACAAAGCCCATCGAGAAAAGGTATTTCAGATGTACTCCTTTTGACCCCATGGCAATAGCAATAATGCAACCGATAAAATAACCGGCTATACTCCAGTTATTAAGCGACGCATTCTGCCAGTTGTCTATCTTCATACCAACTCCTGCAAATACACTGACAAACATGGCACTGGAATTGAAAATCATCAGCAACAGAAAGAGCAAGATACCCATACGGATAGAACGCAACTTAAACACATCCATCAGGAAATAAGGCGAATTATGGTTACGTTCCATATAGACAAACAGTATGGCAAACACAACAGTCGTCGCGGTAGCCCAGCAAATAGACGGAGAATCGTACCAGTCGAGCACCTTTCCATACACCAGCACATAAATAGCAGCCGAACACATCACGCAAAATATTACCACACTGCCAAACTTACGCAAGTTGATAGGAAAACGTTTGCCCACATATTTATGATAAGGCATGGTGATAAACACAACCAGAATAGATAATAACAACGCCCCCATCATGAAATAATATACATACTGCCATTCATACTCATAAGCCAGCCATGCAGTGAGCGAAGTTCCTATCTGCCCCAGAATCATGAAAAACAGATAAATGGTAGGCATACTGGTACTCTTTTCACGGTCAAGCTTATCCCATCCTTCACCATCCACAGGTTCATTGCCCGGAGTTATATTTCGGGTAGCCTCCATCTTGAACGCATATTTGATAAGCGTGAACAGATTGACCATCATCAGCACCATGCGCAGAAATCCCATCACCACACTACAGACAGCCAGCAGGTAAATACTATCGGTCTTGGCACATACGTAACTCAATATATAAAGCAGCGAAAAGCCTACGATGCACATCATTTTCTCACGGCGGATGCAGACCAGTTCATAAAAGAACGGAGAGAAAGCCGCCATTCCTACAGAAGTAAGAAAACCAACAAACTGAATATGTTCAGACTGAATACCCAGCCCGCTCAGCATCTCGCCACTGTTTACCGTATACACTCCGCTTGCCGTAAGAATCGGAATAAACAACAGCAACAGAATAAGAATACCCAAAGGTTTGGGAACCCAATTATAAAACGGATAATTTTTCGGACACGAAGGCATAATTCTAATTTATTAGAAACTGAAAAACATGTTTGTCTTATTTTTACTGTCTGGCTTTTACCACTACCATCATTCCGGCAGCCAGACGTTCATTGTCTTCCGATGAAAGGTTCGTAAAATCAATACGTACCGGAATACGCTGCTGAATCTTGACAAAGTTTCCGGCAGAGTTATCAGTCGGGACAAGTGAATATTTCGAGCCGGTTGCTCCAGAAATAGCTGTAATCTTTCCGGTGAACTCCTTATCGCTGATTGCATCTACTGTAATACGGACTTCCTGTCCCACGTGAAGATTCTCTACCTGAGTTTCCTTATAATTAGCTATCACCCACTTCTGCGTATCAGGAAGAATATACGTAATGCTTTGTCCGGCACCAATATATTGTCCCTCTTCCAATGCACGACGTCCCAGCTTCCCGTCACAAGGAGCCAACACAACAGTATACGAAAGGTTAAGTCGTGCCATTTCGAGTGCAGCCGTAGCACGTTGTATGGCAGCTTCCGTACTTTCTCTGCGATTGGAAACTTCCTTAATGCCCGACATGGCAGCTTTTTGCTGATGCTTTGTAGCCTCCAGTTTCTTTCGTGTAGCCTCATATTCCGTTTCAATCTGTTCCAGCTGTATCGGTGTTGCCGCATTCCGCTTCAGCAAGTTTTCATAACGCTGACGGTCTTTTTCGAGTTTAGCCAGACGAATTTCAATTTCGGCAATGGAAGCCTCATACACAGAAGCCGAATTCTGTGTAGTCTGTAAGGTAGCATCTATTACCGTAGCTCCAGCCATTGCATCTTTCAAGGCAGCTTCAGCCTCCATCACTCGGATACGGTATTCACGGTCATCGAGCACCAGCAAGGTATCTCCCTTCTTGACCGACTGATGTTCGGTGAAATAAATTTTCTTAATATATCCCGATGCACGCAAGTTCACCGGAGAAATGTATTGTTCTATCTGTGCGTCGTTACTGGTTTCCGTCTGTTTATAATCGAGAAAAAGAAAGGCAACCTCTATTACTCCCCACACCAGAATAGCTATTCCAAGCAAACTGGCAATAATCCGGTTACGACGTTGTTTTTTCAGTTTCAAAGCTTTTTCCTGAAGTGTATTATTATTGGTTTTCATAATGCTGACAATTCTAAATGATTAATGAATAGAATTTCCGTTAAACAGTGTTTCCAGCTGTCCGGTAAGTTTTAGCAGACTCAGGTTAGTAACCTGGTAATTGTAATGTGCGTTGATGTAATTGTTCTGAGCTTCACTCATCCGCATCTCATCCTGTAGCACCTCCGTCATCGAAGCGATTCCCTCCCGATAACGGTCGGTCGTAACCTGATACACATCTTCTGCCAACAGATAATTATCTTTCTGCTTCCTGAAATTACGCTGGCTGTTCATCAGTTCGTTTGTAGCATTCAGGTATTGCGTCTGCATATTCTTGAGTGCATTCTCATAAGAAAGCTTCGCATTTTCTATCTCGATCTTTGCCTTCTTCATTTTTGCCCGCTTATCCAGTCCGTCGAAAATAGGAATACGGAGTGTCAGTCCGATACCGCTCGAATTATACCAATGATTGGACGGACCGGAATGGAACCAGTTCTTTGCCTTGTCGGTATATGCAGAATACATCCAGCTTCCGGTAAGGCTTAACGAAGGAATATAACCCTGACCAATCATCTTACGCTGCTGTTCGGCCAGTTTTTGCTTCGACTGCAAAAGTTGTAATTCATACTGGTTATTATCCAGTCCGGTAAGCGATACGGATGTAGTATTTTCTGTATCAACCGGTGTCAAGGCTATTTCCTTATCAGCAGGATAATCGATCACATACTTCAACAGATTCAGCTGCTGTGTCAGCATAGACTGTGCGTTATCATACTGTACCCGCTGGTTTTCAAGATTGATATTCACACGCTTCACATCGACTTCCATCGCCATACCGTTATCATAAAAGGCCTGTGTAATACTGCTCAGTTCGTTCAGACGCGAAATATTCTCTTTGATTAACGCTATCTGTTCGGCTGTATTCTGGCTCAGGTAATACATTTTGCTGATTTGCAAAATCAGATCTTCCCGTGCCTTCTCATACGATAAACGGTTCAACTCATTCATTGTACGGGCAATATCTACTGCCGTATAAACAGTCTGGTTGTACAAAGGCATTTGCAACTGTATACCCGCCGAGGCATTGTACTGCAAAGTTTTGGTAACGTTGTAAGGATTTCCATAAGCAGAACCATCAGTAACAGATACCGGAGGATTGAAATTGTCATTGAATCCGGCAACGGCATTAATCTGAGGCAGGAGTTTTGCACGATTTTCGCTCAGTGTATGTTCTCCTTTTCTAATCTCATTACGGCTGCTTTCCAAAAAGAGATTATTCTCTATACCCAACCGCAGGCACTCTTCCAGTGTGAGGACATCCTGCGCTTTTACAGGAACGAACACACAAAGAGAGGTAAAAATAACTAGTAATTGCTTCATATTATTTCATTTCTTAATCTGAAGCAAAGGTACACTGTTAGCCTGTATGGGTATTATTCATATATCGCGAAGGGCTGTTCATATTTTCCTTTTCTGCATTCTAATCACTTATCATTTGCTAGCCGAAACGCCCTGCCATTCTATTTTCAGGTGATGCAGCATGGTAGTACTCTCTCCACAACTTCCCGTGTGCTGAATGCCCATACCTCCCCAAACATTAGGAACGATATCAGCCTCCAAACTTACAGATGGTTTCAGATTCTCGTCCGTTATAGGAGATGAAAGCGGAGTGGAAGTTTCGGCATGAGCCGTCAATTTATTTCCTTTAACCTCAAGTACAATAGTGCAGTCGGTACGGTAACAGGTGGAAGATACCGGAAGAGAAATCGCAGTAGTCCTGCCATTTTCGTATTTCATCAGCATGAAATCGACCGCATTGCTGTATTTTGTCGTACGGATAATACGCAAGGCATATCCAGTCAGTGTACGGGTATCGAACTTGATACAGATATCCATATATTGCCCCGTAGCACTTCCAAACCCTTGTCCTGCGGTTTTGCTCGGATCTACATTCAAGGTTATTTTCATATCTCCATATCTACCTTCCAATGGAGTATATAACAGCCGTGCTCCACGCTGCGCCTGCAGCAAACCCGTTCCGCGTGCTCCGTTCATTCCCTTTCCATACACCCAATAGTCCTTATCGGAGAAAAGTTCCCAATCGTAACCTTCCGTATCAAGAGGCTTGTATCCTCCTATTGTCCACCCGCCGGAATACAATACCGGCTGATTGGAACAAGGAAAATTTCGAAAATCAGTTTCGAATACATCTACCTGATTTACCTGTTTCCGGCCAACAGGTGATGAAGAAATTACCGTATATTCTTTACCAGGATGACAACGCAAATGTTTGGGTGCTACCGTTGCCATAAGATAATATCCAACGTCTTCTTTTGTTAATCTATAGATTGTTTCGGGCTTAGCCAACCGTGACACTGCTACCGGATATTTCGTTTTACCCTCCTTGTCAACAGCCCGATACCAGGTAATCAGCGACTCATCTTTCCGTCCCTGCAAATCCAGTTCGTAACTTACCATTGCTTTTCCATCTGCTATTTCCAGCTTCGGTACTTCCACAAAAGCAGGAGCTTCCACAAAATCGGGAGCAACTGTCAGTTCTACTGCACATTCCAATCCATCTTCCGTATAGGCTACAACAGTGAAATGTTTGGTTTCGTCCTCGTGATTCATTGCCTTGACCACACACGTTCCGTCTTCTCCGGCAGACAGGCTGACATACTTTTCATATCCCGGCTGAATCTTCCAGCGAACAGAGCTTCCCTGTTGCACATAATTGCAGTGTCTTTTTACGTTGGCAACCAACTTCACCGGATTACCTCCGGTCTGTACAGAGGCAACCAGTGGAGTGACCGACAAACAAACCGGCAGATTCGCATAATCCCTGCCATCATGTTCTCCGATTGCCCGTACACAATCCTTCACTTGAAGCGGATCCCAGTCATCATCTCCCCGAAGTAAATTATAAGTGTTGTAAATTACCTTACCATTTTCATCTGTCAGGCGGTATGCGTGAAGTACATTTTCCTGCTCCATACATACTGTATTATAAGGCTTGTCCGCACCTATTACGTAAGGCTGTCCATTCATCGTTACACCATACTGGTAACACCGTAACCAGTCGGACGGCTCGTGTGTCCAGCCTGCATATACAGGCTTTCGGACATGAAACTGGCAATCGACAACAGTCAAAGGTCCCACTCCTTTACAAAAATACTGACGGTCTTCGTCATGACATACATAAAAATCACTGTTCAAGAAAACAGCCCCTCCCATATCCGTCCGCCAGAATGGTTTCTGACCATAAAACTTCAACGTACAGTTCAGGTAAACTCCTGTACCAGTCAACGCATCGTCGGTACTTTCCATATAACATTTGTAGAACAAAATACGTTTTGCCCCATTCAAAGGATTCATATTCAAGCGGCTGATGAAACGGACATTTTCTGCCACAATTTTATCTCCATGACAATAGGCTACATGCGCCTGGGTAATGGCAGACATCCTTTTTTTACGTCCTAATTCTTTCTTTAAAGGAAATTCCAGATCGACATTACAATAGTTTCCCATCGTAAGATTCTTCACCGACAGACCATCTCCCCAGAAATCGAACATCGTGAAATTTCCTACAGCTCCCTGTGTCTGACCGCGACTGGAGGCAAGCACAACATTTTCAGGATTTTTGGTTAACCCGACAAGATGCAGATAAGGACATTTTACTACTAGTCCGAAAGGTTCTTTACCGTCTTTTCCTACCCTGACCTGAGGATCATCAGGATTATCAATCCAATATACATAAGGAGCTATATATACTTTCATAGGCTCTGCTTCTGTTCCGGCAACAAAAGCCTTGGCTGCTTCATTAAAGCTATTGAAAACAAAAGGATATCTGGCCGTCACTTCATCGGACAGCTGCCCATCGATAAAAAAGGTTTTCTCTCCCAGCTCTATTTCCTTTCCTTCATAGAGAATCTTATTTCCTAAAAACTCTATAGGATTTGTAACATCCAACGAACGATATCCGCATACAGACTGAGCCGGCAAAAACTCACAAAAGATTATCCAGCAAAGTAAAAAAGAACAAAATTGTGTTTTCATTATCATGTCGTGTTTTTCAATATGGTGATAAAAATACAAAGAATACGGAAAAAGGCATGACATATCACTAAAAATTTGATATGCCATGCCTTATAACAGAATATAAATCAGTTTGTCTACAAAGACTATTCCCAGAGATTCAATTTATTTTTCTGTGCTTCCTCGAGTGAAACCGTCTTTACCTGTTTGGTCTTATTTTTTTCACGAAGCTCACGGTATTCACTTTCCAGTTCTTCTGCAAATGTACTTCGAAGATCAAGATTCATCAGGCGTGCTGCCACCGGAGCATTCAGTGAAGCATCTTTCATATATACTACCGGAGCATGATAAACCGGAGCAATCTTCAAAGCTGTATGAAGTTTGGAAGTTGTAGCACCGCCAATCATTACAGGAATATCAAGTCCGGCACGTTCCAGTTCTGAAACGACATGCACCATTTCTTCCAGCGACGGTGTAATAAGTCCGCTCAAGCCGATAATATCTACCTTCTCACGAATAGCCGTTTCAACAATCTTTTCAGCAGGAACCATTACGCCCAAGTCGATAATTTCGTAATTATTGCATGCCATAACCACAGAAACAATATTCTTACCGATATCGTGTACATCTCCCTTTACTGTAGCCAACAGCACTTTTCCTGCACTGCGTGCCCCTTCCTTTTTTTCCGCCTCAATATAGGGCTGAAGGATAGCTACAGCTTTTTTCATAGTACGTGCTGTCTTTACAACCTGAGGCAAGAACATCTTACCGGAACCGAATAAATCACCGACATGATTCATTCCCGACATAAGCGGACCCTCGATAATGCTGACAGCATCCGGATATTTGGCAAGTGCTTCATGCAAGTCTTCATCCAGATAATCGCCAAGACCCTTTACCAGTGCGTATTGTAAACGTTCTTCTACAGTCGTCCCTTCACGCCAGGCAAGATGTGAACTGGCTGTTTGCTGCTCACCCGAGTTCTCCTTTTCCGCTTTCAGTTTTTCAGCTGTTTCAATCAAGCGTTCAGCTGCATCCGGACGACGGTTCAGCACCACATCCTCAATCCGTTCCAGGATATCCGAAGGTATATCTGTATAAAGTACAGAAGTTCCCGGATTGACAATACCCATATCCATACCCAGCTGAATAGCATGATAAAGGAATACTGCATGCATTGCCTCACGTATATAATTGTTGCCACGGAAAGAGAAAGAAAGATTACTTACTCCTCCGCTGACGTGTGCGCCCGGAAGGTGACGGCGAATCCAACCTGTAGCTTTAATAAAATCGACAGCATAATTATTATGTTCCTCGATACCAGTAGCCACTGCCAGCACGTTCGGATCGAAGATTATATCCTGAGGACGGAAACCGACCTTCTCTGTAAGAATACGATAAGCCCGTTCGCAAACTTCTATCTTCCGTTCAAATGTATCGGCCTGTCCTTTTTCGTCGAAAGCCATCACGATGACTGCCGCCCCGTACTGCTTGACGGTACGGGCGTGCTCAACAAAAGCTTCTTCGCCTTCTTTCAGTGAAATAGAGTTGACGATACATTTTCCCTGCACACATTTCAGTCCTGCCAGAATAACTTCCCACTTGGAAGAGTCTATCATAACAGGCACACGGGCAATATCCGGTTCTGATGCAACCAGATTGAGGAAGGTTGTCATCTCCTCAGCAGCATCAAGCAATCCGTCGTCCATATTAACATCGATAACCAACGCGCCGTCTTCTACCTGCTTGCGGGCTATCGACAAAGCTTCATCGTATTTCTTTTCGTTTATCAAACGAAGAAACTTACGTGAACCGGCCACATTACAGCGCTCACCCACGTTGACAAAATTAATTTCAGGAGTCACTTCCAACAGTTCCAGCCCGGAAAGCCAGAGATAATCTGGTTTCGGAGCAGGCACATGAGGTTTGGCATCTTTAATAAGTTCCTGATACTTGGCAATATATGCTTCGGTAGTACCACAGCATCCACCGATTATATTCACCAGTCCTTCATCGATATACTCCTTGACTTCGGCAGCCATTTCTTCGGGTGTCTGGTCGTATTGCCCCAGACTATTAGGAAGTCCGGCATTAGGGTAAGCACTTATATAATAAGGAGCACGACGGGCCAACTGCTCCAGGAAAGGTTTCAACTGTCTGGCACCAAAAGAGCAGTTCAGTCCGATGGAAAAGATATCAGCATGCTGTACCGAAGCCAAAAACGCATCAAGCGTCTGTCCCGACAACGTGCGTCCAGCAACATCCGAAACCGTAACAGAAAGCATCAAAGGAACTTTTCTTCCCAAATTCTGCATAGCTGTTTCTGCGGCCAGAACAGCAGCTTTCGCATTCAGTGTATCGAAAATTGTTTCTATCAGAATAGCATCTACTCCCCCTTCAAGCAAAGCCTCCATTTGTTCACGGTAAGCTTCAGAAAGTTCATCGAATGTCAATGCACGAAAAGCGGGATTATTTACATCCGGACTCATCGAGCAAGTTTTGTTGGTCGGTCCTACCGAACCGGCAACAAAGCGTGGCTTTTCGGGAGTTCTCGCTGTATATTCATCAGCAATTTTACGGGCCAGACGAGCTGCCGCAAGATTTATCTCACGGCAATAAGCCTGCATATGATAATCTGCCATCGAAACAGCAGTTGCATTAAATGTATTTGTTTCGATGATATCAGCTCCTGCCTCTAAATACTTACGGTGTATTTCCTCTATAACATCCGGCCGAGTCAGGCACAACATATCATTGTTTCCTTTCAGCAATCCTGGAAGATTCTTGAAACGCTCTCCCCGAAAATCAGCTTCCGAAAGGTTGTATTGCTGTATCATCGTTCCCATGGCTCCGTCGAGCACGAGAATACGTTCGTTTATTAGTTGTTGCATTTTGAAAAAGCTCTATTTAAATTTAAAACACAGGGAATCGTTTTCCTCATATGCCCAAAGCACGATGCAGACAACTTATATAAACTGTAATTGTCTGCACCATCTTTCCCGATCATCGCTTGAACATGCGATCCATCATACGCTTATCTTCTTTTTCTTTCAACGTCTGGCGTTTATCGTATTGTTTCTTACCTTTTGCCAAAGCAATCACAACCTTCGCCAACCCTTTTTCATTAATATACAGACGAGTCGGAACAATGGTAAATCCAGGCTCGGCAGAAGTACGTTCAAGTTTACGAAGTTCTTTTTTCGTCAGCAACAACTTACGGTCCCGACGAGCTGAATGATTGTTGTACGAACCGTAAAAATATTCAGCTATATGCATATTCTTTACCCACAACTCTCCACGGGAAAAGAAACAAAACGTATCAACCAAACTTGCTTTTCCCTGACGAATAGACTTTATCTCAGTTCCGGTCAACACAATTCCGGCTGTGTACGTATCGATAAACTCATAGTCGAACGAAGCACGTTTATTCTTAATATTTATATTACCGGCGTTTGTTTTCATTAATTCAATATTACTGATAACTTATTAAATATAAATTCGATAATAGCAGGACACACCAAAATGATGATAGTAGCCACAAGAGTAAAGGCAGTCTGTTTGTTCTCCTCAACCTTAAGCCATCTGCGTACCCCCTCGAATACAATTACAATGGTATATATTTGCAATATCCAGTGCAGTACAACTATAGAAAACAGTCCACTGACGATATTCAATACAAAAGTAACTACCATAGAATAGCCCACAAACACAAGTATCCGGTCGTAAGAATCTTTCCCTCCCAGCCAGTTATGATTCAACTTATCCAATAAATAAGCTGAAAGAAAAAAGCCACCGAACAAAGCTACAGCTACAGCACAACAACGAGTCAAGGCTACCTGGAACATAACGGATGAAAAATCTTTTCCGATAAATGTTCCGATAAACTCTGACAAGCCACACAACCCAATAAGAGGATAAACAAAAGCAGGCATTACTGACCTTCCTACCCCCCGCTCTGCAATTTCACTCCACGCTTTGCCTGGAGTAGACAACAAAGCTATTATCTGCTGAAATAATGATTTATAATCCAATGTTATTCTACTTTTTTGTAATAAATCCGAACTTCGGAACTGCAAATGTACAAAAAAGAAATAAAATAAGGCACGAATTATACAGAAACGCTGACATACATTAACATACACAGCCTTATCTGCATAATCCGCACCTTACGGACGCATACTTTATCGAGTATGCTTACTCTATATTTCTCTCTCTTAAATTATTCTGTAACCTCTGAACCTGAAGTGTTACCGGCCAGCTTATTATAATTTTCGACTACTGTCTTATAATCTATTTCGTATGTTTCGCTCTTTACATTGTTTTCGTTGTATTCTGCATTATATGTATTTTGCTCGAATTCGATAACTATTTTATCCGGATTTTTGCCACCGTTTACATCTTTATATGCATAAAGAGGAGCAGCCAAAGAGAAATGTCTGAATTCATATGCACGACTAGTACGTTCCTTATTATCTTCTTCATCAAAATCTTGTATTTTATGACGGAGATGCAATGTCATAGTAGAACCATTGAAATCAGTTGCCTGATCGTAATATAACGTAAAATTATGAAGAGCTACCTCCTCTTTCAAGTCGTCGTTATTATTTGCTGGTTTATAATAATAATAAAGTGGAATAAACACATCATTCAACTGATAGAAAATAGGAGTAACCTGTCCACCTGTACTACCCGAACTTGTAACATCATATATAGGAGCATTGGCATCATCTTCTGTTGGAGCCGAAGGCAAAACATATCCCTCTGCCAACTGTGAACAACCATACAGCTGGACATCTATCATCTTAGTAGAATTATTGACCGTTGCAGGATCATAAGTGTAAGCGATATATGCATATTTTCCTGATTCCAAATCTGCAACATATTCTTTATTAGAAGGAACATATTCATATCCAAACGATTCTTCAAACTAACAGTTCCCAAAAAGCCAGTAACTTTTACAAAATCTTCCCCACCATAGCTATTGGTATAATCTCCCCCATTCAAGCAAGAGCTAAATCCAATCATCGATGCAAAAGCTGATGCCAACATAAAAAACTTCATTGTCTTCATATTCTTCCTTTATTTATCTTTTATTATTTAATTTTTTTCACTTAAAATGAAAATGAGTAAAAAAGACTGCTTTCTCTATCTTTATTTTTAACTTTTATTCACTATAAACCAAAAACAAGCAATAAATTCCAAAGATTACTCTATCCCTGCAAATTGTTCCAAATGCTCATCTACATACTCAGCAATCTGTGCTGTAACTCTCTCCTCCATATCCATATAGGCCTCTTCCAAATCATCAAACGCTTCGTATTGCTCATACATTGCCATAAACTCATCATCGGAACATTCTTTTTCCAAATCTTCGCGATGAGCATCATAAATCTTTTTAGCATCATAAATAAGCTTTGAAAAATCTTTCGCTCCAAACATACGCATCGCCTTGGCAAAAGGATTATCAAAGATATATGGTCCGTAACCATTTTGAATCAACTGTATAAAACCTCCTTCAAGCACTTCTTCACGAAAGAAATGATAACCTAGCAAAGTATGCTGATAGCCATTCAGTAAAGGCATCGTTTCAGCATTAATTACTCCTCCTGTAACCTCAAGATACTTATGGATAAACACATTCAGAAATTCATCCATTCCAGCTTCGGCTCCACGACGTAGGTCTTCGTCTTTTACTTTAATTTCGACTTCATTCATATACCTAATTATTATTACTTACAGATAGGTATTACCATCCTGCTGATATTACCACCGGCAAAGATACAGGTTTCTTTCGGAAGATAAAAAACATTTTGACAAGCAGAGATTACAAAACAAGAGTTTCAGCAAAAAATATCATTAAAAACCAACAAAAAGTTAGGTTTCATTGATTGCATAACTAAATAAAACGACTAACTTTGCGTACGAATTAAAGAAGAAATTCCGTAATAAGAAGTTTACGAAATACTTATTTTTTATTACTCATAAAACGTAAAGAATATGACTTATTCACACGAAGTTGAACACATGTGTGTTGTAAAAAAAGGACCTAATCATGGTCCAGCTCCAATTCCTGAAGAAGGAAAATGGGTTAAATCAAAAGAAATCAAAGACATTTCAGGTTTGACTCACGGTATCGGTTGGTGTGCTCCTCAACAGGGTGCTTGTAAACTGACTTTGAACGTTAAAGAAGGTGTTATCCAGGAAGCATTGGTTGAAACAATCGGTTGCTCAGGTATGACTCACTCAGCTGCTATGGCATCTGAAATCCTTCCGGGAAAAACAGTTTTGGAAGCATTGAATACCGACTTGGTTTGCGACGCTATCAACACAGCTATGCGTGAATTGTTCTTGCAAATCGTTTACGGACGTACTCAGTCTGCTTTCTCTGAAGGTGGTTTGATGATCGGAGCCGGCTTGGAAGACTTGGGTAAAGGTCTGCGTAGCCAGGTAGGTACTTTGTATGGAACTTTAGCTAAAGGTCCTCGTTACCTTGAAATGGCTGAAGGCTATATCAAGACTATCGCTTTGGACGAAAACGATGAAATCTGCGGATACGAGTTCGTTCATCTGGGCAAATTCATGGATGAGATCAAAAAAGGTACAGACGCTAACGAAGCTCTGAAGAAAGTAACAGGTACTTACGGACGCTTCACAGCAGAACAAGGCGCAGTTAAACATATTGACCCACGTCAGGAATAATATAAGGAGGAAAAGACATATGATTAGAGAAGTAAAATTTGAAAGCCAGGACCGTCGTATCAAACAGATTCTTGCTGCTTTGAACGAAAACGGTATCAAAGACATCGAAGAAGCTAACGCTATCTGCGAACAATATGGTCTTGATCCTTATAAGACTTGTGAAGAAACTCAGCCTATCTGCTTCGAAAATGCAAAATGGGCATACGTAGTAGGTTGTGCTATCGCATTGAAGAAAGGTTGTAAAAACGCTGCTGAAGCTGCTGAAGCTATCGGTATCGGTTTGCAATCATTCTGTATCCCAGGTTCTGTAGCTGATGACCGTAAAGTAGGTCTTGGTCACGGTAACTTGGCTGCTATGCTGTTGCGCGAAGAAACTAAATGTTTCGCATTCTTGGCTGGTCACGAATCATTCGCTGCTGCTGAAGGTGCTATCAAAATCGCTGCAAAAGCAGACAAAGTACGTAAAGAACCATTGCGTTGTATCTTGAATGGTTTGGGTAAAGACGCTGCTCAGATCATCTCTCGTATCAACGGATTTACATACGTTCAGACTCAGTTTGATTACTACACAGGCGAACTGAAAGTTGTTCGTGAAATCGCTTACTCAAACGGTCCTCGTGCAAAAGTAAAATGCTACGGAGCTGACGATGTTCGCGAAGGTGTAGCTATCATGTGGAAAGAAGGTGTAGATGTATCAATCACTGGTAACTCTACTAACCCGACTCGTTTCCAACACCCAGTTGCAGGTACTTACAAGAAAGAACGTGTTCTTGCAGGTAAACCATACTTCTCAGTAGCTTCTGGTGGTGGTACAGGTCGTACACTTCACCCAGATAATATGGCTGCTGGTCCTGCTTCTTACGGTATGACAGATACTATGGGTCGTATGCACTCAGATGCGCAATTTGCGGGATCATCATCAGTTCCTGCTCACGTAGAAATGATGGGATTCCTGGGTATCGGTAACAACCCGATGGTAGGTTGTACAGTAGCTTGCGCAGTTGACGTTGCTACTGCTTTGAATAAGTAATTTATACTTAATCGAATATATAAACTCCTGTAATCTAAATGGTTGCAGGAGTTTTTTATTTACCGTAATTTATAGTTTAGGAATATTCTAATAGCCTCCTCTTTGGCTAGCTTGTCTTATCAAGTAAGAAGAAAAATGATACTATAACAACCTAAAATATAGTTCCTCAAAAAGCTATTACAGTCAAGTTCAAAGCAGAGCAATTGTCAATAAATTCAGCCATGAAAAGGTGATTTTTGCAGCCCATTTGCAGCCCAATTTGCCATTTTCAAAAATGGGCTGCAAGAACTTATATAATCAGCTATAGTACAATGAGATATGCTCCATTTTACAATCATTTTAATATGGAAAAACATTGTACGATGGTTTACTTTTCGTTGAGAGAAAGTAAGCAAAACAAGAAAGGTTTATCACCTATTGAGGTTTCTATCTCCATAAAATCACAAATGTAGCAATCGGTTATGATAAAAAATCCTTAGAAATTTGCTATCTTTGTACTATAACTGCCGAGGTGACATTAAGCAGAAGCAAATTTGTATTAATCAAACTAATGTATTTACTATGTACACAGTAATCAAAAGGATGGAAATTTCAGCCTCACACTCGCTAAAACTATCTTATCCGAGCAAATGCGAGAAGCTTCACGGTCACAACTGGATTATAACCGTATATTGCCGTTTGAAAGAACTTGATGAAAACGGTATGGTTGTAGATTTTACTCACATCAAACAGGCAGTAGAAAAACAATTAGATCATAACAATCTGAATGATATATTGCCTTTCAATCCTACAGCAGAAAATATTGCCTGCTGGATATGCAACCAAGTTCCCCATTGTTTCAAAGTAGAGGTAAAAGAATCGGAAGGTAATACAGCTATTTATGAGAAAGATTAACGAAATTTTCTACAGCTTGCAAGGAGAAGGATTTCATACAGGAACTCCTGCTGTATTTGTTCGATTCTCGGGATGTAACCTGAAATGCAGCTTCTGCGATACACAGCATGAAGAATTCCGAATGATGACAGACGATGAAATCATAGCGGAAGTATGTACCTACCCATGCCAGATGGTAATTCTTACAGGCGGAGAACCTGGGCTATCAATTGACAGTCAACTGACAAAAGCATTACATGCAGCGGGGAAATATATCGCAATAGAAACTAATGGTACTTGTGTTTTACCGGAAGATATCGATTGGGTTACTTGTTCACCCAAGGAAGGAACAACATTAAAATTGCATCACATAGACGAAGTGAAAGTGGTATATGTAGGCCAAGATGTATCTCCCTACCTTAAGCTACCCGCAAAGCATCACTTTCTGCAACCATGTTCCGGACAAAATACCAATCATGTAATAGCCTACATCAAGGAACATCCACAGTGGAGGCTTAGCCTTCAGACACACAAGTTAATTGATATTCCATAATATAGGACTTTTGTATTTTACTGCATTTGAATTTAGATATTTTCCCTGTTTAAACAAGCAAACTTCATTATCTGAAGAAATAAAAAGCCAACTAATTCATAGCCTTTACATATGAATTAGTTGGCTAATTTTATCTTATTTATAGAATATACCTATCTATTTTATCACTGGTTTTTCAATCCCCTCATTATTAGCACGTTCTTCCATTCGTTTAATTCTTAAATCCAAATCAGGATGAGTAGAAAACAACTGATTCAATTTACTAGACAACTGATCACCGCTTTGCCCTTGCAGTTCTTTTAATTTTTGAAATGAAAGTGCCATGGACCAAGGATTTTTACCAGCTTTTTTCAAAAACTCATATCCATAATCATCGGCTTCACATTCTTGTTTTTGAGAATATCTAGCATTTACTAAAGCTTCCGTTAAACTTCCTAACTGAGAATCAGTCAACTCAGCCAACTTACCCCCTTGAGAAGCAACACCGTCCTTTAAAGCAGAAGTAAGCAAGGCTGTACGAAAGCCTTTTTTGGAATCACGATGTGCAACATGGCCTATTTCATGACCAATCACGCCCAGCAGTTCTTCATCACTCATTATATCCATCAAAGATGAAAAAACACGTACACTTCCATCTGCACAAGCAAAAGCGTTTACATCCTTCACATAATATACTTTAAAATTCAATGGAATACCATCTGCATCACCTAACCCTTCTGTCAACTTTTTCAAACGAAGCGTATATGCATTATCATCTGCACAAACTTGATTATGAGCGTCCATCCATGTAATATATTCCTTTACATACTCACTCATCTGTTCATCTGTCAGAGTTACTGCCTGAGCCATTTTTACAGCCCCACTAATCGCTTTTTTAAGGTCAAACTGAGCCATTGCAGGAGATGAGAAGGCAATACATACCAGCAAAACAACTAATTTTAAAAACTTCTTGTTCTTCATATATAAATTATAAAAATGGTTATCCTTCGCTTTTATCAGCTGTTTTAGATGTTTTCCAAAAAACAACACTTCCACACATACATATGAAACCCGACGCAACTAAAAGTCCCCAAAGCATACATTCTGATTCCGGTAAACGAATTTCATGCGGACGATGAGGATGATACCAAACAGATACCTTGTCTCCTACACTCCTCAATGGCCAATAGCTGATTCTAGTAGCAAATAAATCACCATATTTATCAGTAGAATATGCTATTTGCATCTCTTTCTTATACCTTATTTTTCGATACCGATAAATCTTTTTGGTTTGCAATGTTCGAATAATTCCAGTAGTATGTTCATACCGATGAGATATAGCATACAAAGAATAGAATCCCCAAACACCACCACCCAATAAGACAATTCCTGATATAAGCAACAACAATGCAATGATCTGGCTACGTATTGTATTCATGGATAAAGTCTGATTTATACAAAGATATAAAATTATTAACATAACTTCACTCCAAAGGAAAGGTTTGTTTAATTTTCCTTATCCAGAATAGACAACAGACTTTACCATATTCAGTATTTCCAGTGATATATAACCTTAATTTACTTCACATCTAACTCTTGTATATGTTTATCCACCTTAGTACAAGGTTTCCATTCAGGCAAGCCTACTCCATTGGGATTACCTGTTTTAGCAAAATTAGTCCAATAAGAAACCATACGTTCACTCAGTTCATAATCAGCTTTTTCCATTGGGCGCCAACATTTATCAAGTGTCCCAAACATATACCATAGCTCACTAGAATGAAATGCACCTTTCATGTCACCAAAACCACCTTTGGGAGCAGACATATCTTCGCCAGGTAAATCGCGGCTAAAGCAATATACATAGGCCGGACACCGCCCCTGACATTCAAGCAACAAACTCCAGTTTACAGCAGCCTGCTTCATTTGATCTGATGCAATGTCTTCCGACGTATATCCAATCATATAAGGAATATCCAGTTCCTTATTCTGCAATGCCACATCATATACAGACGATTCTAAGAGCTCCCCATCCACACAAGGAGAATAAGGCATACCATTAAAAGTTTTCTGCACTTTCATGTAGTTCATCATCACTTCCTGAAAATGCTCTACCGGACAAGTACGCATTTGCTCCAATGTATCATATCCCGACGCATCCCACATGGCTTTACCCATCGTTTCAGCTTCCTGCAACGACTTCGTAGAAATAATACCTCCCAATCCTCCACCACTCTGTATAATGGCACGCTGTACATAGCCTTTCGCAAGCGGTGAAGATATCAAAGCTTGTACACTACCCGCTCCTGCACTCTGTCCGAAAACCGTAACATTATTCGGATCCCCTCCAAAAACTTCGATATTACGTTTTATCCATTTCAATGCAGCAAGCTGATCGAACAATCCATAATTTCCAGAACCCTTTCCTGAGTTTTCAGCTGTCAGCAACGGATGAGACAGGAAACCACACATCCCCAAGCGATAGTTTAAAGTAACCAATATAATGCCTTTCTTTGCATATGCATCACCATCAAATTCGATTTCATGTCCGAAACCATTCTGAAAGGCACCTCCATGAATCCAGACCATAACCGGCAAATGAGCATTTTTCTTTCCCGATGCCGGTGTCCATATGTTTAAATACAGACAGTCTTCACTCATTTCAGGATTACCATCCTGATAAAACTCTTTCCAATAAAAAGAACCCTCAATTTGTCCACCTTGAAAAGATGCATCTCCAAACTGTTTACACGCCTTCACTCCCTGCCACGGCCGTACCGGCTGCGGATGCTTCCAACGTAACTCTCCCACAGGAGGAGCTGCATAAGGAATACCCTTGTATACAACTATACCCTCTTGATCTATTACGCCTTCGATCCGTCCACCTTCTACGTCAACAACAAGATTTTGGGCACATGAAGCCATCGACGCTCCCCAAAGGGAAACGCAGATGGCTATATGTAACAAACCTCTTTTCATCGTTTTACCATATCATGTTGAGCTATCTTGTATGGAGGTATCATAGCATTATGAACTTTTACTTTCTGAGCCTTTGACACTTTCTGAATTACCGTACAGCGTACATCAGCCGATGAAGCTCCTACCATCCATTGATATGTTCCTTTCGGTAATTCCCATGAACTGCTCTTTTCATTAAGCGAAGCCATATCCATCAACTTCCACGACAAGGTTACAACCTCCGATTCACCCGGCTGCAACAGTTTTGTTTTGGCAAAAGCCTTCAATTCTTTAGCAGGCTTCTCAAGTCCACCCGCCGGAGCTTTAACATATACCTGTACAGATTCCTTTCCAGCACAATTACCCGTATTCTTCACTGCAACCTTCATTTCACAATTATCACCATTAATATCAGATGACACAATTTCAAAACTAAACGTTGTATATGACAAACCGTGACCAAAAGGATAAGATACTTCCTTATCAAAAGTTTCAAAATAACGATAGCCTACATAAATACCTTCCTCATAATCCGTAAAGTCAACATTACGAACAGCTTCTTTGGGCTTTTCTTCCTTTTCTTTTGATTCGAAGTTCATACCACTTCCCATTGCAAACGAAGGCATTTTAAATTCATAATCATAAGGGAAATTAGAATCAGACGGTGCATCCCCATATTTTATAGCAAAAGTCATCGGCAAATGTCCTGAAGGATTTACCTTACCTGTCAATACATCTGCAACACAGTTACCAACCTCCTGACCTGGCTGGAAAGCACAAATTACAGCATCAACCATATTCTTCCAGGAAGCTGTTTCTACCGGACTGCAAATATTCAGAATAACAATAACTTTCTTTCCGGCTGCATGATAAGCTTCTGCAACCTGTTTAATAAGAGCTGATTCATTTTCTTTTAGATAGAACTCTTCCACACGTCTGTCGGAAGCTTCACCGCTAGTCCGTCCTAAGGTAATAATAGCGACATCGTTATTCTTAACTTGTGCTGATAATTCGTCACTCGTCGGAACAAACTCTTCTGCACGTTTGAGAGGAGTCAGTGAGAAAGGAGGTTTTCCATTAGGATAAAGACGTTTTTGCTCATCAAACAAATGTTTTTTGTATTTCTTTATTAGATCAGCATCTACAGTATATCCTGCATTACGCATTCCTTCAACCAAAGAAACACAATAGTAGCCAACACCTGTACTACCGAATCCCATACCAGCAGGAACCATATCATAAGATGTTGTTCCATAAAGAGCAATAGTCTTTACATTGGCTGTCAAAGGCAGTGCACTCCGGTTATCCAACAAGACAATACCTTCAGCACCTATCGTGCGGTCAATGATTGCATGGGCTTTCAAATCTGTTTCGTTAGCATATTTATAGTTTTCAAAAGTATGACACTTTACTACTAATTCTAATATGCGCTTTACATTACGGTTTAAAATAGCTTCATCCAGGGTACCGTTTTGCACAGCTTCCAAAATAGCCTTATATTGGCGTTCTTGTCCAGGCTGTAACATATCATTTCCAGCCTTCATGGAAGTAACGGCATCCGTCCCTGCATTCCAGTCGGACATTACCACTCCCTTGAATCCCCATTCATCACGCAGAATATTCTCAGTCAGATCAATATCTTCACACGTATATTTGCCATTGACTTTATTATAAGATGTCATAATACTCCATGGCTGAGATTCTTTAACAGCTATTTCAAACCCTTTCAGGTAAAGTTCACGCAACGGACGTTGTGCAACTCGTGAATCATTATTATTACGATTTGTTTCCTGATTATTTACGGCAAAATGTTTTAAACAAGTACCCACTCCCTGGCTTTGTACACCTTTTATATATCCGGCAGCCATTTTTCCTGTTACAACCGGATCTTCTGAATAATATTCATGGTTACGTCCGCATAAAGCATTACGCATCAAATTGGCTCCCGGAGCTAATAACACATCCATACCATAATCTTTAACTTCCTCTCCCAGAGCAGCTCCTACCTGATACGCTGCATTCGGATCGAAAGTCGCAGCTACAGTAGTACCTGAAGGAAACTCTGTTGCATAATAGAACCGACTGTCAAAATCCCGTTTCACACTCATAGCCAACCGGTGTGGTCCGTCTGCCAAGTATACCGATGGAATTCCTAAACGGGAAATATCATATGTCCGTCCGGCTGTTCCGGGAAACTTGGCGCCATCTCCCATTGACATACCACAACCAATCACCATGTGTACTTTTTCCTCTAAAGTCATCTCACCGATAACTTCATCAATGTTATTGGCATTTAGTTTTACTTGTGCCTGAACTGTAGGAGTTACCATACATAAGGCAGCAACTCCAATGCCTACCATTCGAATAATGTTTCTCATTTCTGTAACAGATTTAATATTAATTTTACACAACCTAAAGGTAGAATAAACCATTGGTAAATATTATTCTGTTTGTATAAAAGACTGATATATACGTTCAATCAGATTGTTCTATTTGTTCAAATATTGGTCTGTATATTCAAATTAAGCGATTATAATAAGCTAATCAGACTTTTTCGTACCCTTTCACATAAAAATACCCTCTCATTCCATCTTGTTCAAAGAATAGAATGAGAGGATAATTTTTTATTGCTGTCCGATAAAATCGATTGAATATAAAAGAATAT
>ULRN01048834.1_pt1 | contig 35001 bp, 21 predicted proteins | sample 1955461 | NCBI WGS metagenome assembly ULRN01 (sample SAMEA4835683, study PRJEB28245) | human gut metagenome | biome: gut microbiome; material: fecal sample | place: Denmark | collected 2008 | reverse complement strand
CCTGCTGCGCCTGCCTCGCTTCCGCTCGGCTCTGCACCATTTCCAGCTTCTCCGGCCTGACCGCTGCGCCCGCCGGTTCCAGCCTTCTCGCGTTCGGCAGCTGTATCACCTGCCGGACCCGTGCCGGTCTTTCTGTCTGCACTCTTCTCTACATCCGTCTGTGTGCCATCAAGGGCTGCCTTGACGCCTTCTCCAGACTGTACTGCAGCCTGCGAATCCTTCTCAGAATCACTCTGCGTCCTGGAGTCACTCTTAGAAGTTTCCTTCTTCAGGGACTCGGACTCCGGGGACTCATTTTCTGAATCCGAAGCATTGCTCTTCGCTCTGATCGACCTGGCCTTCTTCACACTGCTGCTCTTAGAAGACTTCTTCGACTTGGAGCTTTCTTCGTCTGCGTCCTCCGCATCTTCTGCCTCGTCTGCATCCTCCGAATCATCCAGGTCTGCCCCATCGTTCTTCGAACTCTGGACGCCATTCTTCTTTGCTCCTGTCTCTGAACCAGTCTTATCGCCGCCGTCCCCGGCTTCTCCGGTCTGAACCGTATTCGCAGCCGTCGTGCCGCCAGCCGTTCCATTGCCGTCTCCGGCTTCTTTCTGCTCATTCGAGCGGACACCGGAATCCGACTGTCCCGCATCACCGCCGGCACCTCCTGCTGTGTTGCCGCGAAGGACTCCTGCGATGGAGTTCTGCGTTCCGGTTCCATTGGTACCGTCGTACAGGTTCTTCACCTCATTTAAATCAACCTTATTGCCCAGATCCGTTGCTGCCAGATAGCTGGAGCGGGCACTCTTGAACATACTGTCGGTCTTATCGGAGATCCACTGTTTTGCGAAATCAACCAGATTGACCACGTCCTCATCATTCTGAACTACTTCCAGATTTTCACCGGTCAGGTAGTTGAATGCGAAGACCTTGCCGGAATTATAGCGTCCAACCACTATCGGTGCGTCGGCATATGCCGTGTTGGAAATCTCACCGATGGAAGCATTCTGGAAGCCATCCGGAAGCTTGATCTCGTCTTTGCCGATGTCAGCCAGTTTTCCGTCCTCTCCCAGAACCGTCATAAAGGACTCGTCCTGATAGTGGTCGATGATCCAGCCATCCGGTGAAACCGGATTCTGTGCATTGTAGAGACTCAGCTCACCATTCTTGACAATCGCCTGATATGGAAGCACGGATGCCTCTTCTGAATCCTCCTCCGAAAGAGCCATCGGTTCTGCTGACAAGGTAAAGTTCTTGTATACCTGCAGTTCATAACCTGCATAGTCCCAGTCATACAGAGGTACTGTATCCAGTTTTTCACCGTTGGAACCAGCTGTTCCGATGATACTTCCGCTCTCCAGATCGATGATATTGCCATCCAGATCCAGAGCACATCCGTTAAACAGATGGATATACTCTCCGGCTTTCACACCTTCCGGAGTGCCTGCGCCTCCGGCGGTCAGGTAATACCAGGAATCCCCGTTTACCATAACACTGTGTGCCAATTCATCCGGATCAATCTCATATTCCTCTGATTTAACTCCGTCGGTTACCTCTGCCGTCAGAGGTGTCTGATAATCATAAGAGAATGTCATCACACGACCGGTGATAGCCTCATCAGCCAGAACATCCTGGCCAGAGAGAATCCGTACCCGGTACTCCGGTACCGCTGCCTCCGTGTCTCCATAGGCAAAATCGGCATCCATATCGTATAATGTATCTCCGTTTTCTGTTCCCGCTGCCGGTTTCTGTGCTTCGCTTGAAGAGTCATCCGCGGACGCATCCTCTTCATCCACAACCGGACGCATGCCGATACCGGCTTCTGCATCCTTCGTCACATCCCGGTCAAATTCCAGGTTGATGCTGCCTGCACCGGAGGCATAAACCTCCAGGCCCGGAAGCTCACCCTCCGTCATGGCCAGTGTCGTCACTCCGCCCTGTGGAATCGGAATACCGGCTTCGATTGCCTTCATGGAAAGAGTGCCTTGCGCCTGGATAGACTCTGTCTCACTCTTAAGAATCTCCAGCCCGTCAGTTGCTTTTGAGTAAGGCATAATGCCCTTTGCTAAGTCTTCCTCGGACCAGTAGGACATATCCGGACTGGTGATGTTATGGTACGGACTCTCATTATTTGAACCTGAGAGAGCCATCTTCTCAGATGTTGTCAGAGCAAGTCCTGTCTTTGTCTGTAGCTCAGTGTTCTTAAAGGCATTTCCGGCCAGACTTTCCGCTGAATTTCGAATCAGCTTCATACCGTCCCAGATATAGGAACTGTCCATCTGCCCTGCATCTGCTAAACCGGTGCTTGTATTGAAGTCCATCCAGCCGACAGATGTACTGCCGCTGGAAACCGATGTCAGCGCCAGCAGGTTCGCTTTGAAGCGATCCGGAGTCATCTCCTCTGGTGCTTCTGTAATCAAAACACCATCTGCACTGTATCGGTCATCACCACGTACAAACTCTCCGGTCAGACCGCCGGCACGATCGGAAGATGCGGAAACTGTACCTGTTACAATCGTCCGTTTTACCCGGGTGTCCGGATAGGAACTTGGTGCAGATGCAAAGTATCCCAGACTGAACATTCTTCCGGACACACCACCGGCTCCAAGTGTTGCTGTTACATTCGCATTGATAATATTTCCAAAAATATCTCCGCAGTAAAGATCTCCCACCAGACCACCGGCATAGGCATTCGCCGAAACATCCACCTTACTGACAAAACACTTTTGGATAGAATGCGGCCGTACCATTCCGAAGAGGCCTCCGGCATAGTTTCCTGTTGCTTTAATTTCAGTGTTGTACACACCAATATTGGTAAATCTACTTGTATAATTTGGATTCTGATAACCGGAATATCCTCCCACATAGCTGGAACCGCTGATTGAGGAATTCTCAACCAATGCGCTATTGGTATTCGTGTTCGGATATTTTCCGTAAACACCGCCGATATAATCTGAGCCGCTGACCGTCACGTGGTTGATCAGCATATTATAGCCATCTCCCACTTCACCAGACACACCACCGGCACAATTCATCATGGAGGAAACCTTATTATCCTCGCTGATGAGATATTTCGGATAGTTCCAGCTGCCTCCACCGGCGTAAGAACCTGCACTCTCATAATTGCATTCTATATCACTGTTATAAATCTCACAGTAGATAATATTTTCTGTGCTCTGGCCCTGATATCCGAACAGACCGCCGACATATTGATAACCTTTAATTCTATTGCGGATGATCTCACTGCCGACTGCATCCTTGTTCGTTCCGGTTCTGGCACCACGGCAATCCAAATCCTTGTCACTCTCAGCCGTACGCCGTCCCAGACGATACCCATAATAAGTGAGGGATCCTGCCGGATCCTTGGTTATGCCAATCAGGCCGCCGACATAGGTCGTTCCGATTACCTGGATGCCATCGGCTGACAGATGCTCTGCCTCTCCTTCCAGACGGCCGATGAGACCGCCAATATGGCTCGGACCACCGGAATTGCCTTCTCCGCCTGCGATGCGGTACTGATAGTTTCCGTTTTTATCCAGCGTGCCGGTCGCTGTGATGTCCTCGATCCGGCCGGATGCTGCGAAGCCGCAGAGACCGCCGGCATAGGAACTGGTTACCGTGATGCGGATATCTTTCAGATTCACATTCTTCACCGTACCCATGTTAGTTCCGATGAGTCCCGTTTTCTGGCTTCTTGACGGGGCCGTGATCGCGATATTCTCAAAAGAGGTATTGCGGATCTCGCCCTGGTTGATACTGATAAGGCCGACGTTTTCACCACCGCTGACCGTTGATGAGGATGCGGAAGTAACCGTCATATCCTTAAATGTCAGATTTTCCATGGTACCGGTCAGAACCTGGAACAGAGACTGTCCCTGACTCTGAATCTGGTAGGAAAGGTTTGAAATCGTATGGCCCGAACCAGCTCCCACCAGACGGTTTATCTTTAAGTTCAAAGGTACATCCGAAACCTGGCTCAGATCGATCTCTCCCGTGATACGGAAGTTCTCATAATTCTGGCCATATTTTGTCATCACGTCTTTAAACTGCTGTGCATCTGCAATATCGTGATACAGCGGAGTGCTTCCAAAGGAAAGCGGTGCGGTCAGAACCTGTTTGGCACCTCCCTCTGCCTTCTGAAGGGTAACTGTCACCTGGTAGCTGTCCAGATAAGACTCGATTCCTATCTTTTCATAGGTTCGAATCAGGCTTCCGTCCGGGTTGAACTCATCCTTCGGTGCTGATTCTGCCTCCGGCAGCAGCACCAGTCCCGGTGCCTCCGCCTTCGTCACCTCATAGAGCGTTTTCTGGTTCGGCACATCATAAGCCCCATCGACCGTCAGACGCACACTGTAGATTCCGGTTGTCTCATCCTTCATTCCCTCTGCTTTCAGAGCAAGGGACGGATCCGGAAGGCTCACCGGTTCCTGGTATGCAAGGAGTGCACCCTCTGTATCAAGCAGCATCGGAAGTACTCCGTTCTCCGCCGTACAGGCTTCGCCGCTCTGCCTTCCGTTTAAGTCAAAGGAGGCACCCAGCACCGCATAATCGCGGTATGGAACCTTCGTCCAGAGTTCTGCAAGAGAAGACAGTCGGTTTACATCCCGAAGCTCTGCCGCCGGTGCTTCTTTACCCAGAAGCTGTCCGCTGTAACCCACTGTTCTTCTGGTGGTATACCGGTAGATACCGGATGTACCGACGATACGCTGGACAGCACCAGATGCACCTGTATTGGAGCTGGTGGTATATATATTGCCAAGGGATACAAGACTCTCAAGAGAAACCTGGGCTGTCAGCTTTCCGACGATACCGCCCAGATTGTCTGAGATACTGTTGATGTCCACATAGCTCCAGACTTTCTTGATAGGGGAACCAGAGGTTCCGGCGATACCGCCTGCATTCTGGAAACTGGTGTGAATGCTTCCCTGGACATAGACATTTTCAATCGGAGATCCAGAGCCCTGTACACCTGCCAGTCCGCCGATACCGGCTGCCGTATATCCGGCATCTGCCGTGATGGTAGTTCCCTGTACATAAGAATTTGCAACATTCGTTGAACTGAGAGAACCTGCCAGTCCGCCGAGATACAGGGTATTCTTCTGAATCTCCTGACTCACAAGTTCCATGTCACGGACACCGCAGTTTGTGATGGAGACATTATTCATCTCTCCTGCCAGTACTCCACCGTATCCATATACATCTACGGTGTCATATCCAGCCGTTCCAACCACAAAGACATGATCCATGGAAGCGGAATCCTTCATAGTACCGGCAAATCCAGTTCGAAGAGTTGCTGACTGATGGTTTGATGACAGTTTCAGGCCCTCCACCGTCAGGTTCTCGATGGTTCCCTTACTGATAGTCTCAAAGACCGAACCGTACTGAATCTCCTGCAGGTTCTTCAGTGTATGGCCATCACCGTCCAGAGTACCGGTAAAGGTACCGCGGATACGCACATCATCACTGTAGGAACCCGAAAAATCAATATCATTTTTCAGCCTGTAGTTTCCAGCCAAATCATCCTTGATGGTCTTCCATTCGCTTAATTTGCTGATAGGCTTAAAGAAGCTGGCCAGAATGGATCGATTTGTATAATCGTACTGGTTGATCGTCAGAGAACCTGCCCCGCGGTAGTAAACCCGGGTAACGGTATAGGCGGAACGGAAAATCGTCGGCTCCATCAGCTTTACCGTTACCTTGTAGCTGGTTTCGGTTGCTCCCTGTCCCTCCTGAATCTCTGCCGTCAGGCCTTTCACATCCAGGCCGGTGATCTCATAACCATTGGGATTATAGAACTCCAGGTTCACCAGGGCATAATCACGGCCCTGATCATCCGTTCCCGTCTCTGTTACCTCACTACTGATGATATCCGGATAGGAACTGATGCCCACCAGTGGAAGGCCGATGAGATCCTGCTTGGACTTCAGGGAATCCGGCAGGTTCAGGCGCGGGTAATAGCCCGCCTTGATCATGTTCTCTACCTCGAAGGCACCCTCACTGTTAAAGCACTTTTCATGCCAGGAAGCAGAACGCAGCGTACGGGTCTCGATAGGTTCTGCCGTCTTATAGACTGCATTACCATCCTTTCCATAGGTCTCGCCCCGCTCTGAAAGGATATAGGTGTCCTGCACAATACCGGCACCGTATCCGACGGTTCCGCCGTAAAGTGTGAAGGGTTCCAGATCGGTCTGCTTATAATCTTCAAATCCATACTTATAGATATCACCCACTGAAAGCACATTCCGAACGCGGCCGGAGTTGGAACCAACCGCCAGGCCGACCATATTCATACCGGTTCCCTCTTCGATCTGCACCTGGCTTAAGGTGAAGCAGTTATACACGGTTCCGGAGTTGGATCCGGTGATACATCCGTTCGAGGAACGGCTTCCCATCTCGCCTCCATACACACCGCTTCCTGTGATCAGGCTTCCTCCATAGACATAACCGTTGCGGACGATTCCTTCATTGCCTCGCGTCACGCCGCCGGAACCGATTCCTACATACTGGCCATTGGCAGGAAGTTCCACGGCAAAATTCTCGATGACACCGCTCTGCCGGTTGTTGTAGACGATTCCACCATGATAAATCGGAAAACGTCCCTTAAACTCTACATGAGCAATGATATTGCGAACAGTTCCGTAGTTATCATAAACAAGCCCGGACACACCTGATCGTCCAGATGCCACACCGGTATACTTAAGTTCCAGATTTTCCACGATGCCTCGGCCGCCCAGAGTGCTAAACAACCGGGAACTTCCCGTTGTATTCCAGGTAAGGGTATAGCCCTGGAAGTCCAGGTGACCATTGAACGGTTCCGTGTCAGAACCAGTATAACCACCGGTTCCGGTACTCGTGATATCATTTAAGACAATAAATTTGCCGTCTTTATGCTGATTTAAAAGTTTCAGGTCGTCGGTTTTTGAGATGGTGTAGATCTTCTCACCCGTCTCAAACTTCACCCGGCCCAGCTGGACCTTATGTCCCTTAACCTCCACCAAAAGGCGGATCTCATAAGTTGTGAAGAGATCAACACTGTAATTAAACACCTGGTCAACCTGCTCGATGGAACCATCTGTGACCGCAAGCTCGTGGTGCTCCGTTACCGGCTCTGCCTCCGCAAGCTCTGCATCTGATACATCCAGTCCCTGTACCTTGCGGTACTCCAGCAGATACTCCGGTTTTTCGTCACCTGTGAAACTCTTTAAAAGATCGCTCTCCGGATCCTTGAAAATCACCCGGATCGCAGCTGTCTGGGCGTTATTCTCCGGCTCTGACAGGTCACGAAGTTCCACCTTACCGCTGATTCCGGCACCGGTTGTAAACTTCAGCCAGTTTTCCTTCGGTAACTCATAGTTCTCTTCTTTCCGGGAATCATCAAAATATTCATTATACTCGGATGCATAAAAACCGATGGTATAACTCATGTTATTGGTCAGGTTCCGGAAAATCATCAGATCTTCATCGGATGTATTATCTGCACTGTAGGTACGGTTTGTCTCTATGATACGGCTGTCTACCAGACGCTCTCCGGCATACAGACGCATATTGATTCTTCCATCTGTCACCGTGCCGTCCGGATCATCTATCCGGAAGTTGTAAAGCTCTGCAAAATCCGAGATAACCAAAAGCTCTCCGCACTGAATCTGTGGAGAATTTTTCAGTGTCTGGAATCCAGCCTTCGTAACAGCTGCACTGACATCGTATTCATCACTGGCCTGGGTTACTGTAGTCTGAATACTTACGTCATACTTGGTTTTTGATTTAAATTTTCCCTTCGGATACCGCACTTCCACGGTGGCATAAGCACAGATTGCATCCCACACACTGGTGCCTTCCGGGTCATTTCCCAGATAATGGAGTACCACCTGGGGAATACCGACCTCCGGGATAGCATCTGTCAGCACATATGCTTCTCCATCCCGGTTCAGCTGTGCAATTTTCTTGTTCATCCATTCAGAGCGGTTCAGCTCCATTTCCTTGCTTCCGGTCTCTGTATTAGAGAGTACCACCTTGATCCGTGACATCAGCTGAATCAGCTGTTCATTGGTATTGCTGGTCAGATGGAACCGTGCAGTCGCAGAGGACGCTGTGATGCTGTCTTCCGGAACTGTAAGCTCATAGGCTGCTTTACCAAGATTTGAGATAGACGCTGTGTAGAAGGTGGTCTGTCCTATCAAAGCATTTTCTGTTGCTGTTGCCGGTTCTGTATCCTTCAGATCGTAGGTTCCATGGATCTCCATACGGAAATTGCGTCCGGATGGAAGATCCCCCAGTATCTCTGTCAGCATATCCTGGCTCAGATCTACTTTTCTGCGAATCTTGGTAGCCGGATCATCACCGACCTGTTCAAACATAGAAAGCTCTGCTCCGGTCTGCGGATCGCAGAGCACGATATATCCGTCCCGAAGATTGATATATTGTTTATCTTCATTCACGATGGAGATACGCATCTGCTGTTTGCCGACTGCATTCGTGATCAGGGAAACCGAAGCGGTCGGTGCCCGGTAACTGGTCCAGGCGCTTCCCTTCTGCTCCTCCGGGTTCGTACACGGAAGTTCATTGCCGAAACGGTCTGTCAGCTTCAGTTCCCAGGTATAATTCGTACCGGATTTAAGTACTGCATCTGAGTTCCAAGTTGTTTTCTGGCCCATACGAAGGCTTCGGATATCCGTACCTGCCAGCGCAAGTGGTTCATCCGTCACTGCTTTTCCGTCTTTCAGGACCGTCACGCTGCCTCTGGCTATATAAAGCATGTCAGATGGAAGGCTGCTGGTCATCTGCATATTGGGAATCTTAATCTTATCTGCATAGAAATCAACTGCCTGTTCCTTACTGAAGGTGTAGGGTGCCAGATGATTCAGCGAAAGAGTATGAAGCGGAATATCTTCCATGAACTCCTCTGTCTCTTTCACCCCATCTTTATTTAACCAGACAAAGGTACCCTGTACCAGAATACTGGTATCCGGTTTTACGTTCGGAATCTTAATACTGCCTCTTGCTTTAAAGTTCTTTCGGGTAATCAGTTTCTTCTCCTGACCATTCTCTTCTTCGTAAACACGAAGCACCACACGTTTCAGACGCATATCCGGATCCTGGATCTCCAGGTCGCCGTATACATTATATACATCTGCTTTGGCATTTGTGAAAGAAACCACTGGTTTTCGGACATTTCCATGGCTGGAGCCGTTGCCGTCGCTGGTACCGCCGCCTTCTGTGGTATTACCGCTGCTTCCGTGACCACCGTTGGTGCTTCCGCCGCTTTCCGAATCGCCGTGATCACCGCCTCCGGAGGTACTGTTATTGTTTCCGCCTCCAGCACTGCTTCCGCCTCCGGCACCGGTTCCCCCCTGGGTACCACCGTGATCAAAATCGGAGCTGCCGCCGTTTTCACTGCCGGAATGATCACCGGAATTTGACTCACTGCTTCCATTGCTGGAACCGCTTCCCTGTGTATTACCGGAACCAGAAGAACCAGAACCGTCTCCGCTGCCTCCTCCGGCATTAGGAAAGCTGACTGACTCACCATTTCCCTGGAAGGAATCTCCTTCGTTAGGCTGATTGGCACCTTCTGCATCCAGTTCTTCACTGGAGAAAACGGTATCGCTGTCATTTTCTTCTTCCGGTGTATTTTCGAGAAGTTCATCCATATCTTCAAAGCCGCTGCCATCGGTTCCGGAGCCATCCTTTGATGAGTCGTCCCCATCCTCTGTTTCCATCTCTTCTGCTCCATCACCTTCTGACTGTCCGGAACCGGTATGTCTATCGGCTTCGCTGCGGATTCCTTCCTCTGCTGCCATAGTCTCCTCCGGCTTTTCGTCTCTTGCCGCCGGCTCAGAGGGGTCGTGGACTGCACCGATGAGTCTTACGAAGGAATGATAATCGTAAGTATTATCTCGGATCACAACCTTCGCAGATCCAAGATTCTTCAGATCGGAATAAACCAGACACTCCCCTGCGTATCCATAGGCAGAGAGGTCATCTTCCCGAAAACAAATGAGCGATCCAAGACGCAGGGCATGGTCTAGCCCGTTGCTCCGGATCGTGATCGGAACTGTATTCATATACAGACCATTGTTTAACTTTGCAAATATATATGTATCCTCATCCTGGCCTACGCCTTCGTCATCAAAGGCCGTACCGTCACTGACAAACAGGCCAGCATAAGGCTCATATTCCATAAAATCATCGGTCATCAGGCTTCCTGTGGCCTGAAAATACCAGATACCGGTACCATCACCGGTATAAAACGGATATTCTCCCTGGATCCGATCTTTCTTCGGGCCCAGATAGAGATTGTTGCCCCGACGGTATACCGTGTCACCGGCCCGGAACTTCTCCAGAGTAACCGGATCCGGCTCTTTATCACCGTCGGCACCTTTCTGCAGGGTTTTAGCCAGATTGCGGTCACTTACCGCCACCACATCTGTCTGGATCATGCCCAGTACCTGCAGCCGGTATGCGTATGCAAAACACATAACCGATAAAAGAACTGCTATCGCTGCAATGATTCGTTTCAAGGCTCTGCTCCCCCTTACTTCATTTCATTGATTCTTGGAAGCAACTCCGGTTTTGTAAACAGAAGCAGCCAGGTTCCATTCGGAAGCCACAGCTTGTTGGTTCCAAGATTCACTGATCCTCCATTTTTGAAGGATGCTTTCACTTCTTTTTCATTGATGGATATCAAACGGGCTGAATCTTCACCGTACACATGCAGATTCAGCGTCTGTCCATACTGTACCACTGCAAATGACATGGCCGGCACTTCGATGGAATCATCCTCCCAGTCAATCTCAGCCGGCTCCAGAAAAATATAGGTTCCTTCCCCGTCAAAGAGAAAACCGCCTGCACCTTCCCGGACATCTTTTTGATCTTTAAGTACGACGGAACCGGTGCTGATATCTGCGGTGGAGAAAGTCTCCAGGCGGTACATCGCGGCATTTCCCACATTCATCTGTACCCAGGCATAAGGCACCGGAAGAAGCATCTTATCGTCACTTCCCATATAGAGAGGTCTCGAACTGATGCTCTGGCCACCGGCGTTTTTCAGATATGTAGCATCATCGGTCCGCTGGAATTTGGTTCCTTCCAGATATTCCGTCTGAACCTCTCCCATATAGGTATACAATTTCTCCTCCGCCCGATACGCGCCTGCCTCCCGGTACATAATAAATACCAGGATAATAATCACAATAGGAATCAGAAACAGCAGCTTCTGAAGCTGAATTTTGCCTCCATAATTGATTCTCAACTTTCGATTTCTTTTTTCTTTCACTGCCTGTCACCTCCTGTTTCTGTTCCTTGTTTATAAAACAGCCGTTTTTTCTGGTTCTGTCTTTTCCGGCTTGTTCTCTTTCGCTTTGATCTGCTGTCGCCGTCTGTCTTTTCATCCGCTGTCTGATTGGGTTCATCCGTTCCATTTTCCGATGTTCCATCTTCTCCGGGTGCATCTTCTTCACGCGGAGGTTTCTCTTCTGCCACCGGCCGGTTCATCGCCCGATCCTTCGCAAGAAGATACATATCGCGAAGGGTAAAGTAAAGCGCATACAGAATGATGAAAACAATCAGAAGTCCCAGAATGATGAAAATCGGAAACTGAAAACGTGTCTCCAGCAGATAGGAATGCAGCAGATTTTCTGCCATCATCGCTGCAAACAGCAATACACTGTTAAATAAATCGCGAAGCAGCATCTGCATCCGCTTCCAGGCCGTGAACTTTGCCGCCGACAACAGAAGCAGCATCGCCAGATGGCACAGCTGCATATCCACGACAAAGAGGGCACTGGTTACCGTAAAAAGCAGCCAGAGCCAGGAAGCTGCCAGAAAACAGCACTGTGGCCTTGTCAGGCCAAAGAAAAAACGGTAGATCCACAGGTTTTTTCTCTGCCATCCAAAGTGCTTCGTGCCAAAAAGCAACGCTATCTCCATCGCCAGCGCCACTATGATCGCTGCGATTAAAAATACACGGAACTGCAGAACTATCTGCATTGCATCATTTAACATACATATCCTCTTCTATCAAAAGTTCGAACTGATTCTGCCGGAATACATAATATCCTTCGATATCATCCAGACTCTCCATAATATCCTTCCCCACGATCTGTACACTGCCTTTTACTTTACCGATGGTGGGCATATAATCCTTCAGAATCAGAATGTTGTAGTCGCGGCTGACGATCCGGACCATAGACACATTTTCATAGGTCTTCATACCGCCGGACAGACTCAGCACACTGGCATGAATCGCCATTTCTTCTTTGTTTTCTTTATTTTCTTCCATGGAATTTACCTATCATATAGAATGCAGCCTCGTCCTCGTCATCGTAGACACCATTCAGGATATCTTCCACATCCTGAAGAACATCCTCGATGGCTACGAACTCACCCGGAATACCAGTGAAGTTCTCCGCTACGAACATCGGCTGGGTAAAGTAGTTTCTCAGCATTCTGGAACGATAGAAGATCTCCTTGTCCGCCTGGGACAGCTCTTCGATACCCAGAACTGCGATGATCTCCTCCAGTTCCTCATAACGTGCCAGATAACGGATGGACTCCTCCACCAGATGATAGTGGCGCTCGCCCACCTTCTCCGGATCAATGAGAGTTGATGTGGTTGCAAATACGTCAATGGCCGGATAGAGACCTTTCTCTGCCACCTTTCGTGACAGTACTACCTGTCCGTCCAGATGCTGCATGATGGTCTGTACCGCCTCGTCCGTCACATCATCCGCCGGGATATAGATCGCCTGGAAGGATGTGATGGAACCATGAGGAGTCGAGTTAATACGCTCCTCCACCTCGCTGACGTTCATCTCGATGGTTGCCGGATAACCGTTCTCGATGGGCATACGGTTCATCATGGCACTGATCTCCGAATAAGCCTGTACATAACGGTATATATTGTCGACAAACAGAAGCACATCCTGTTTCTTCTCATCCCGCAGATACTCAGCCAGTGTAAGACCACTGTAGATGGCATGGGAACGGGATGCGGAGTTGTCACCCATCTGTCCAAATACCATGGCCATCTTATCCAGAAGTCCTGCCTCTGTCATCTCGTCATATAGCTCACGGCCCTCACGGGAACGCTCACCGACACCGATAAAGACAGAGTTGGAACCCAGTCCCTGGTATACGTTATGGATCAGCTCTTTAATCAATACGGTTTTGCCGACACCGGCACCGCCCAGAAGACCCATCTTAAAGCCCTTTCTCATAGGTGCAAAGAAATCCAGCACCTTGATGCCGGTCCAGAGGATCTCTCCATTGGCATCGATCTGGGACAGGCTGGGGCTTGACTGGTATACATTCTTCTGACAGATACTGTCAAGAGGCTGCTCATCGATCATGCCGCCGTAGGGGTTAAATACACGTCCTAAGATCTGGTCGGAATACTCCATCGTCAGACCATGCTCTGCTTTCTCTACTTCCATGCCGCGCTTTAAGCCTTTTGTACTCTCAAAAGGAATCGCATTTACCACGCTTCCAGCCACGTCACAGACCTCAAAATGGCGTCTTTCCCCGTCTACTGTCGTGTAGAGCATATCACGCTCTGCCACGCCGGTGCCGTCCGTGAGAATCTCTACTCCCAGCTCCGACACGGAAATGATTTTTCCTATCATGACTCTCCTCCTACTTATACGCCCGGTTCTTGACGTAGTTATCTATGATTTTCTCGAATTCCTTGTTGTTCTTCTCACGGCGATCTGCCCGGACCTTCTCCTCCTCGATCTCATCGATCTTCTTTAAGGATTCCGTGGTTGTATTCTGACGCAGCACGTTTTCCGCTGCACGTCCGCTTACCACCGCCAGCATCACTTCGTAGTTTACATAAGATGCCGTCAGGTCTGCCAGCAGGTTACCTGCATCTTCTTCCATCGCAAAGTCATCGTAATATCCGTCTTCCTCACTGGTTTCAACCGGATAGATACGCTCCGTTTTAAAATAAATCGTCGTCGTATTCACATATTCATTGTATATGATGTTGATCTCCGAACATTTTCGTCCCCGGATCCCCTCGCCCAGAAGTTCCTTCAATTCATCAAACCGGTACTCCAATTCCGCGCAGGTAGAGGAAAACAGGATATTTTCCTTATCCCGGCAGTGAAGCTTGCGTCCAATCAGAATCTTCTTGTTCTCATGATCCTTGGAAATCTTTTCATTGACCAGCGAGTTGTAGTTGTTGCAGAAGCCAAAATCACTGCCCAGATAGATATTCCAGACCGGGGCAGAGGGATCCGGCTGCAGCAGCTTCTTGTCCAGAATCAGGTTCCGGTTATAGAGGATGGAAGCCATCATCTGCTGAAGCTGCTTCTGCATCATACGGTATTTGTCTGCCTTGCGCTTTGCGTTGTCCACGCGGATCAGTGCATGGAAATTCATAACTTTTACGATATTTCTTATGCTCATATCAGCCTCCCAGGATCTGACTGAATTTCGTGAGGAACTCTTCCGGCGCCTGGGGTGCAAATTTCTGCTGGTTCAATCCTTTCAGAATCTCTGCGCCTCGTTTCAGACGGTCGCGCATCTCCTGACTCATCTCATCCATATTCGCCATCTCATAGACCTCACGGGTCTCCAGATAACTTAAAAGTTCCCGGCGCACTCTGGCACCCAGCTTTTTAACCGGTGCATCCTGAACTGCTCCGCCCAGACGTGATACGGAAAGTCCGTACTGGATCGCCGGTTTCTGTCCTTTATCGAAATTCTTTCTGGACAGAACGATCTGACCGTCTGTGATGGAGATAATATTCGTCGGGATATATCCGGTGATATCTCCGCCCTTGGTCTCAACAATGGGAAGAATGGTGATGGAACCGCCGGTTCTGTGCTGGCATCCTCGCTCCAGAAGTCTGGAATGGATGTAGAAAACATCCGGCGGATATGCCTCACGGCCCGGAACCATACCGGCAAGCAGGGAGATCTCGCGGTGTACCGTTGCATGACGCTTCAGGTCATCGATCACCAGAAGGACATCCCGACCCTCCATCATATAATTCTCAGCGATGGTAGCTGCCACATAAGGTGTCAGGAACAGCACCGGTGGCATCTCATCATTGAAAGCTGCCATGATGATGGTATGTTCCATGGCTCCGCGGGCCATCAGGTTCTGGTATACTTCTTTCACATTTTTCTTGGTCTTGCCGATGGCCACGTAGATACAGAGGACATTCTTGCCCTTCTGGTTCACGATGGCATCCAGTGCGATCTGGGTCTTGCCGGTCTTTTTGTCTCCGATGATCAGCTGTCTCTGTCCTTTACCGATGGGATAGCACAGGTCGATGCCAGCGATACCGGTCAGAAGCGGACGTTTTACAGTACCGCGCTCCATGATCGGAATCGGTTTTTTCTCGATCTCGATGGGAACTGCATCTTCAAACACAGCATCCTGCAGACATTCTGTACCAAATATATCGATGATATGTCCAACCGAGGACGGTGAATACATCGCCTTGAATTCTTCTCCGGTGGCTGTCACCACATCTCCTACATAGATCGGTGCCCCGCGGCGTACCACGGAGATCTTCACGCTGCCGCGTCCGATGGAATTAACATATCCCTCGGAATGTCCGCCGATGATGACACGCTCCATAAAAGCCACATCTTCCAGTCCGTCTGCTTCCAGAATATACTCTTTTACAGTCGTGATACGGCCCGCGCTGTACACGTTGCCGCCGTTCTGGATCGCGGCGATCTTTTTACCTATCATTTCTTCCATATAATTTGCCATAATGTTATCTTATGCCCTCCTATAGGCTGTAATCGTACATCTTACCGGACTGCAGGACGCGCACGCCCTCGCAGATATTCTCTTCTTCATAAACCGCATGAGCACCCTGGGGAGCTTCTGCTGCATTGGCCATATAAAGCACGGGTTCCGGATTGTTCAGGAAACTCTCACCGCGGATCCACTCCCGGAATGCGATGATATCCATCCCTTTGCCCTGATCTAAGAACTTCTGAAGCACGGTCTGTTCCCGCACATCCAGAACCGAACGGAGCACTTCCTCCTGATCCGATGGTTTCAGGCCGGTCAGTGTAAATACGATATTAAAGGTAAGCTTATCGTTCAGCTGCTTTAATAAGGTGCTGTATGCCGCCATCTCCGGATCCGGGGCAGCCGCCTGTGCCACTGCCTTAAGAACAGCCTCTGTATCCGGACAGAAATTGTGGCGGATACTGCGGTAGTTCTTGGCAAAATCCCGGCTTCTCAAGGGAGCCGCCGGAATATCCGACATGGACGCGGCCGCCTTCACCGAAGGCGCTGCCGCCTCCTGTTTCGGTTCATCGTCCGTTTTCCGGAGAATGTTGCGGTTGAATTTGTCGTACTCATCCTGAACTTTCTTCAGTTTTTTCGCTTTTTCTTCATAAAGTTCATCAAATACTTCCATTTCTTTCAGAAATGTCTTCCGCACCTGTCCCGACACATCCTCTGCGGTGGTGTTAATCAGAAAGAAGAAGAGGAGGATCACTGCCAGCATAATCAAAAATACGGCACCAAATACCAATATATATTGCATGGTCTCCTCCGATCCTTTACATCGTCAGCGGGTTAAAGAATAAAAGCAGAAATACAAAACCGAATAAAAGCAGTGTCAGTACCGTCAGTACAACTGCCACGATCATAATGCCCTGGACAACGTCGCTCTTGGTCTCCGGGTTTCTGCCAATTGCCTCAGCTGCCTTAGAACCCATGATTCCAAGGCCAATGCCGATACCTAAGAATGCCAGGCCCAGCATCCAGCCGATTGATGAAAGCGTAGCCGCTAAAATAGTCTCCATCTTTTTTTCCTCTTTTCTTCTTTTTTATGTATTATTCTACCGGTGAACCTTCGTCTCCGGCTTCCTCTGCCTGTCCCTCTGCTCCGTCATTCGAACTGTCGTCGGAGCTGTCATCCGAAGTTCCTTCTGACCGGCTGCTTTCGCTCTGGCTGGAACCGGAAGAATCACTGCTCTCCTCACGTTTCTCTGTATGTGCCGGTGCATGCTGAACTGTACTGCTTCCGCTACCGGTCGTATCACTGCCAGTGCTTCCACCCGCACTGCTTCCGCCAGTGCTTCCACCCGCACTGCTTCCGCCGGTACTGCCACCTGCATTGCTTCCGCCGGTGCTTCCACCCGCACTGCTTCCGCCGGTACTGCCACCTGCATTGCTTCCGCCGGTGCTTCCACCCGCACTGCTTCCGCCGGTACTGCCACCTGCACTGCTTCCGCCTCCTGAGCTGCTTCCACCGGACGAATCATCATCTTCAAAGAAGGAGTCCAGATCCAGTACTGCAGTCGTCGATTTCAGGGTCGTCCAGCTGGTACCATTGTCCGATACCTGGAAGTTAAGACGTATCTTCTTCGTGGTCGAATCCAGCCCAACCGTACTGATCGTTCCTGCATAGCCTTCCTTCGCATCGTCCACACTGAATATATCTTCCATATCGGTATGGTTGTGAATCACTACGCGGGTGAAGGATGTCACATAATCTTCATCCAACTGAACACTATAGCAAACATCATCCGAATTGACCTGTGTAATATAGAAAGAAATACTCACATCTTCGGTAGTTGCTCGGACCACATCCATCGATCGAAATTCTCCGTCCTCTTCCTCATCATAGTAACCAATGGTTACGGTATATCTTTTTCCAGCCGTCAGCTGATCAAAGGTTACTTCCTCATCATCCGGGCCAACTCTCTTAATAATCTCTTTTCCCGAACCGCTGCTTGGCTTTACGCGGACTTCGATCTCACCGTAATTGCCGAATGTATCGTTGATGCGGAAGTGTACAACCAGCTTGTTGGAGCTTTTATCGATGCTCTTGATATACATGCCCATTCGTCCGGTGATGTTCTGACTCTGATTGCTTCCGTTGATGGAACCGCCGTTTCCTCCGGCTCCGCCACTTCCGCCGTCTCCGCCGTTTCCACCGCTTCCGCCGCTTCCGCCGCTTCCGCCTGCGCCTCCGTATCCGCCGATACCACCCTGGCCGCCGGCTCCGCCGATACCACCGGTACCGCCACGGCCACCGATTCCTCCGGCTCCGCCTTTACCACCTGCACCGCCGTTTCCTCCACGGATGGTGTAAGCATACTTCTTGCGTCCCAGATTGAAAGGATCCTCCACTACGTTCAATGCTGACATAACCGACTGCAGATCCACCACATTTTCACCTAAAGCCAAGGTTTCCTCTGCTATGTTGTACTGAAAATCACCTTCATTCAGAATCATTTCGTCCATCGATGTGACATTCATAACATCATTCATCATATGGGCATTGCCGGCTTTATCTGCAATGATGTACAGGAAGCCATCCGCCGTCACTTTTCCGCTGGCATCATGGATGTCATCCCCAACCAGAACATATTTCCGGTCGGAAAGCTTGATAAAACCACTCTCCGTCAGGGGAATTTCTTCAAAATTTGATAACTTAACAACCGTTCCGTCTTCCTTGAACTGCCAGCCGCCGCCGAACACTTTCAGCGAACCGCTTTGGGGCTCATAAGCGACTGTCTTCTTTCCAAGGTCGTACTTTTCTCCTCCGTCTACCTTCAGGTTCCAGTTTCCATTCAGTTCCCGGTGAACTTCACCGTTCCCTTCCAGATTGATTCGGCTGTAGGCATTGTCGTAAACCAGGGAACCTATCTCCATGGCATACTGATCGCTGACGGTGCCGGCAGCGCGGACTACCGCACCGCCCATGCCGCCCATACCAGCAAGCACAACGCCACTGAAGATTCCAAAGGATTTCTTCACTTTGCTGCTTAATTTTCGTGCCACTGTTTTCTACCTCCTGGTTTGATTAATACGGGATCGCATCCGAGTATGTCTTGATCAGTTTGTTGTCATCTGTAAACAGCTGTATCGTGATTCCCCAAAGTTTTCCATCTTTCTTAAGTCCGGTCGGAATCGTGATCAGGTCGAACTGTCCGGATTGTCCGCTGTTGTATGTGGTAAACAGTGACTTCGTGCCTTCTCTTCTAAGCTCACCGGAGATCTGACTCTCCTGAACGTCACTGTTGGACCACGGCATCAGGGAATACTCGATTTTCGCTACCTTCTCCAGACCGTAGCTCTTTGCCAGAGACAGAGTCAGGTTTCCGCCGTCTAAGGAGATGTTCTCCTGTCCCAGGGAACCGCCCCAGGACTCCAGCCCCTTCTGTGTGCTGCTGGTTATGAGATACTTCTGTTGATCTGTTACTGACAACTTTTTAAATTCTGTCTCTGTCAGAGCTGTCTTTCCACCTTCGTTCTTCTGGTCTACTGCCGCAAAGATGCCGACTTCCCATCCTTTATTCAACTCCTCTGCTGTTGATACAATCTGAGTTGCGGAACTATTGTTAACCGGATAATTCGCCTTATATGTCCACTTATCATCCGTTCCAGCTTCGCGGTACGCAATCAGATATTCAGCATTGGCTGCTGTATCGGATACAACCACCCGGTTCGGGTCGGAGAGACTCACGTCGGCCCAGAGTGTATTGCCGTTGGTGATACGGAAAGATACGTTGCCGGTCGGTTTACGCAGCTCCGGCCAGTTGATCTGAATATACACCTGTTCTTTCGCAACCGGCTTGCCACTTCCATCCACTGCATCCACAACCAGAACATAATCGTATCCCGGTGTCATAAGATTGCTTCCCGGTGCCAGATTCAGTTCCTCTGTCATATCACCTCTGAGACTCCAAGTAATTGCTCCCTTCTTCCAGGTCTTTGACTGGTCATCATAGGTATATCCAAGAAGCTTGCTCATAACCTCTTCGTGGTCTGCCACCTCTGTGTAGTTAGTATAGGACGGATTTCCTGCCTGTGTCCCCTCACCCAGCGGGTACTGACGCAGGGTATATCTAAGATTATATCCATTGACACGATCCAGTTTGTAGCGGACAGTCACATTCTTCTTCTGATAAGTCTCATAGTTGATAATATCGGCCTCTCCACCTGAGATGGTGATGTTGTCAATGGTTTTGAACATGTAGTTAGCGCGCTTATTTACTGTCTGTCCAAGCATCACCGTCGGTGTATCCTGTCCCTCTGACCAGGTATAACATACCAGCATATAATTTGCAGCCTTATGCAGAATTCCGTCTTTTATATACAGCTCCGGCATCTTAGTTTCATCCAGTTTATAGTAACTTTGTTCCTTCGTGATCGGAAGCGCACGTGCCCATACTGGTGTCTTGTTATCGACCGGTGTATCGATCGTATCGCCCTCGTTCATCTCATACAGCTTCAACCAGATGTATTTTGTCGTTCCGTCTGCTGTTACCGCAGTATCATTGTTATTTGTACCAAGAGGAGTTCCAGCCGCTGGCGGAGTAATCAACGCATAGCTTCCGGTGGTAAGTTCGATGTTAGCCGCTGTAATACCCGGACTGATCGTCATATAGGTGATGGAAGGCTGCAGGGTGCCAACCGTAATGGTAGGACCAACCGCTCCGTTCGGTCCGGTCATCTGATTAACAGGTACCCATGAATCACTGGATACAATCTTACAGAATGCCATATTATAGCCGGTTCCGCTCTTCTGATCCTCTGTCTCCAGCCACTCTGCACCGGTTTTTCCGTAATACAGGTTCATGGTGTGCCAGAGGTCATTAGAAGAACTATAGCTTAGTCTCTGGCTCTGCAGACGCAGCCTTCGATCTGCCTTCCGATCCGCTGTATCCGTAGTATTCTTCTCCACCTTGTATTCACCCTGAGTCAGGTAAGAATTATTCATGACCTTATACTCGTAATTCTCTCCCTGGGTGCTGGAACTATAATAATAGCTGTTCATAAAGTTGCTGCCATCTATTATCTTTGCTGCATAAACTTCCTTCGCATCAAAGCTGTCCGGAAGTCCATACCTGCCATCTGCATACTTTGCCTTCACCTTAAAGGAATAGGTTCCAGCGAGGCTTTCATCACCACGACGGGCATCGGTCAGGTCAACCGTTACTGTTCGGCTGTTTCCATTCAATCCATTTAACGATCTATCCCAGGCATATACCCTTTTTGGGGTTCCACTGTCCTCCTTATACATCTCGATCCCTAAAGCAACGATCCGGCTCAGCATGGTTGTATTGCCGCTCAGCGTGAAGGTAACCTCGTTGCTGGATTCCGGGAAGGAACCGGAAATCTTCACATTTCCGTCTCCATTCGCATCCGTCAGATTCAATTCCGCCGGTGGCAGGTATTCATGGGATGCCAGGAATTGTCCGCTGGCAGTAGTCTTATCCGTTTCCTTCTCGTCATAATACTTCTGATACATCTTGAACTGATAACGGTTCTGGGCAGATTTAACAGGAACCGTAAGCTGGTAGCTGTCGTTTCCAAGATTCTGAATCTCTGCCTCTCTCGGAACACCATCCTTGAAAATCAGTCGAAGTCCACCCTTGTATTTTGCAGTGGTCTGATCGGAGTCTTCCCCTTCGAATGTTTTATCCCAGGTATTATCCACATCCTTCAGGACATTCATCTGCCAGATTGTCTTATAGGGATTGGCATCCGTTCCGTCTCCTGTGGTGTCTTTCAGATACATTGATACGCTGGTGCTCTGGCGGGGTGCCCCTACCGAAAGGGAACTCAGCATACCGATACCGCCCACGATCTGCTGCTTATACTCATCCGGATAGAGAATACTGGTATTCTCTACCTGCATACGTACCTTAAAGCCAAAGGTATAGTGGTATCCGCGTTTCATTCCGTCTGTCTGACCACCGGTAAATACGGTCTGATAACCATCCATGGTCATCTCGTAAGGCTGATCCGTCGACTTCATATCGACATTTTTAATATACTTACGATCATCCGAATCAAGGTCTGATGCTCCAGCCGGTGCCGTATTCGGAGCTTCAAGGAAGAGCACCTGCAGGGCCGGCATACCGGCGCCCTCGGATACCTTCAGCGGATATGCGAAATCATAATGATCTCCATCGTCCCAGTTAACCGGATCCGACGCATTGGAGTTCGCCGGGTCAAACTTATCCAATTCGGATGTCTTGAATCCAAAGTAACGAATCGCACGTGCATAACCATTGTCGTTGTTCAGGCGTGCCTGAATCCGGTAACCTACCACCGTATCATCATCCAGATTCTCTAGCTGGTTTGCAATACTCTGATAAGTACTGTTGTCTCTCAGATCCTTAGCCTTGAGCGTCGTTGTAGCGATGGCGTCATTGACCGGCTGCGGAAGAGATGGCAGGGCGTTGCTGATGGGAAGCTGCACACCACCCAGTACAAAGGGAAGTTCGTTCTTAAATCCAGACAGGTTCTCACCTTTTCCGTCCTCTGTGGCACCGTTCTTATAAAAGGATGCCGTATAGTCGTATGCTGCACGGACCTCCAGATAATAGGAGTCCGCCGTCAGGGCATTGTTAGCAAGATGGAAGTTCTCATTGGTGATCACATACTGCTTTGTCGCATCCGTTTCATTCAAGTATTCATCTGAGATGGAACTTTTATTGTGTAACGGGTTTGTATCATCCAGAGTGAAACTTCCCACAAAGAGTCCCTTGTTGTTGGTTCCCTGATACAGGCAGAATTCCAACTGGTCCAACACATCTGTTTCGACATTGGATTTGCAATGGTATTTTCAATCACACATCGCTGTGTGAATTTCATCAGGGCAAGCTGTTACTCCATTTAACGATACCTTTTGAAGAAAAGCCAAAGACTAACTTACCGTGCGACAATCTCAAATACTACCGTCAGCGGAAACAGATGACAACAAGGCAGTTGGCTGAAAAGCTGGATATTGCACCAGCGACTGTTGTGATGTATGAAAACGGAAAACATCCTATCCCTTACGATGCAGCTGTCAAACTGGCAGATATTTGGGGAATCGAATCCTCCTTGCTTTATGATGATTTCTCCCGTTTCCTTGCCGTACCATATACCGAAGTGCTAAAGAGCGTTAGAACGGCTCTGGGGCTGTCGCAGAAGAATTTTGCAGAACGGATAGGGATTGCACCCAGTTACTACTATAAGCTCGAAGAAGGCAATCGCAGACCGTCAAGAAAGGTTTATCAGAAGATATGTGCTACGCTCGAAGCAACCGGTCTACAAACTTCACTTTTAGGAGAGCATCCATTACAATGAAGGTGAAAGAAAAATCGATTGGAGGAGTGACTATGACACAGAATTTGACTTATACTCGTTGCGGTGATTATCTTATTCCTGATATTCGGTTGAGCTACACAAGCGATAGACCGCTTGGAAAGTACGGAAGAATGCGCAGAGCGTTTCTTGCAGAAAACAATCCAATACTCTTGGATGACATGATTCTGACAGAGACCTTATTCCCGTACTTATGGGAAATCGACGAAACAGCTCACCGTAGAGTGGAACAGGCGATGAATGAACTTCTGGAGAGAAATCCGGCTCCGGATAAGGAAACTCAGCAGCTTGCTTGGGTGCAGCACATGAACAGCCTGAAAGCGCAGGCAGAGGAAATCATTAATGCAGAACTGATTTTTTGTTAACAGAATATAGATTTTTTACTTAGGGCTGACTGTAATAGGTCAGCCTTATTTCTTTGATGGGACCATTCTTGAATTGTATTTCTGACAGTTCCAGAATTGTGTAACTATAATGATAATAACAATACTGATTATAGTAATACTAATCCTTTCCATTCCGTAGGTGTTTCGGCATATATGGAAGGATAGCAAGGATGCGGATGGAAACGGATGGAAACGGATTGAATCAGAATATTTATTGATTGAGAATTACAATTTGAAATTGAATTTTGAGAAAAAAGATATATAATGTTCTTATAGCACAAAATTATGAGAAGTTGCGGTTGTGGGAGGTTGAAACATGGCTGTTTGTTATAATAAATTATGGAAAATTCTGATTGACCGTGGTATGAGCAAGACGGAACTTATTAAGGCAGCAAAAATTAGTACAAATGCCATGGCAAAACTGGGAAAGAATGAAGATGTACGAGTAGAGGTTTTGGTTAAAATATGCGGAGTGTTAAATTGCTCCATAGATGATATTCTGGATATCATTCCAGAACCGACAGCTTAAGGCAAGGAGGATATGCTGATGAGTACTGTTTTATCAAAGAAACAAATGACAGAAGAAGACATCAAATTGAATTATATTACTCCTGCTATTCTGAAAGGCTGGAAAGGTCATATCACGATGGAGACCAAAATCACGGATGGTCGCATCAATATCCGTGGAAACATAGTGGCTCGTAGCAAGCCTAAGTTTGCTGATTATATGCTTTACCTTAACGATGGAAAGCCTATTGCCGTTGTGGAGGCGAAGGACAACAACCACCCTGTATCCCACGGATTGCAGCAAGCGATAACATACGCTCGGATGATGGACTTGCCGTTTGCGTATTCTTCAAACGGTGATGCTTTCTATGAGCATGACTTTTTGACCGGGCAGGAGCGACAGATTGAGCTGGAAAAATTCCCGACACAGGATGAACTGGTTGCACGCTATTATGCGGAGTTGAACGACGGTAAGGGCATTTCTGATTTGGAAAAGAAAATTGTTTCTCAGCCTTACTATTCTTCTCAAAGTACATATCCTCCACGATACTATCAGCGAAATGCTGTAAACAGAACCGTTGAAGCAATCGCCAGAGGACAGCAGAGATTGTTGCTTGTCATGGCTACCGGAACGGGCAAAACATATACTGCTTTTCAGATTGTATATCGTCTACTCCGTTCTGACCTTAAAAAGAGAATTTTGTATTTAGCGGACAGAAATATTCTTGTAGACCAAAGTATTGCACAGGACTTTGCACCGCTTGAAAAGACAATCTACAAGGTGGATTTTTCTGACAAAGAATGTTTGAGAAAAATCGCATCTCATGAAGTGAATTTTGCTCTCTATCATCAAATGGTGGGACAGAATGATGAGGAGCATTTCAGGCAGATTCCGCCGGAATACTTTGATCTTATTGTGGTAGACGAGTGTCACCGTGGTAGCGCCAAGGAGGACAGCAACTGGCGCAAAGTTTTGGAATATTTTTCTTCTGCCACTCAGATTGGTATGACCGCTACTCCAAAGGAAAGTGAAAAGGTATCAAATATTGATTACTTTGGAGAGCCGGTTTACATTTACAGCTTAAAGCAAGGTATTGAGGACGGCTTCCTTGCTCCGTTCAAGGTCATCAATATCACGACCAACATTGGAGATGGATGGAGACCGTACCACGGACAGACCGATATTTTCGGCAATATCATTGAAGACCGGATTTACAATAATCGGGACTATGATTACACCATTATTCTCCAAGACCGCATTGACGAGGTTGCCAGAGAAATCACGGAATATCTGAAAAGCACCGACCGGATGCAGAAAACCATCGTATTCTGTGCTTCCGAAGAACATGCAGAGCGCATGAGAATTGCCCTTGTCAACTGCAATCAGGATATGGTGAAGGAGAACCCGGACTATTGCGTGAGGATTACCGGCTCCGATGTGTATGGCAAGTCCAAACTTGACTATTTCATCTCGGTATCTGAACCCTATCCTGTCATTGCAACAACATCGGAACTGCTTTCCACCGGCGCAGACTGCAAGATGACCAAACTCATTGTTCTCGACAAGACCGTTGAGAGTATGACTACCTTCAAGCAGATTATTGGACGAGGAACCCGTATCAGAGAAAAGGACGGCAAGACACATTTCGTTGTTATGGACTTTCGGAATGTGACAAGGCTATTTTCTGATCCTGATTGGGACGGTCCTGTTGAGCAGGACGAAGGCTTCCAGCATGGTGGCAGCAAGCCGAAAGGTGGCGGTGGTGGACAAGGTGGCGGAGGAAAAGAACCTCCTGTTGACCCCGTAGAAACCCCGATTGTCGATAAGGACGGCTGCCGAGTAAAGATTATCAATAAAACTGTTTCGGTCTATGATGCCAACGGCAAGCTGCTGAGACAGGAAGATATTATCGACTACACCAGAACCAACATCAAGGGCGAATACGCTTCCCTGTCTGATTTCATCCGCAAGTGGAAAGCGTCTGACAAAAAGAAAACCATTGAGGAATCTTTCACGGCGATGGGCATTGATCTAAAAGCACTAAAGGCAGACCAAGGTATGGAAGATGTGGACGATTTCGACTTCATCTGTTATGTGGCATACGGTAAGAAGCCGCTGACCCGAAAAGAACGGGCTAACAATGTTAAGAAGAAAGACTTTTTCAGCAAGTATTCTGCCGACGCACAGGCCGTTCTTGATATATTGCTGGAAAAGTACATGAACCAAGGTATCACAGAGGTTGAGGATATTAAGGTTCTCTCCCTTGCGGATTTTTCCAATTACGGTAAGCCTGCAAAAATTGTCAGGCTGTTTGGCGGCAAGGCTCAATATGAAGCCGCTGTTAGAGAGCTTGAAGCAAGTATCTATGAAGAAGTAGAGGTAGGATAAATATGGCGATGCAGTCAGGATTTATAAAACGAATTAGAGATATTATGCGAATGGACGCAGGTATCAATGGCGACGCCCAGAGAATTGAGCAGATGGTATGGATGCTCTTTCTGAAAGTCTATGATGCAAAAGAAGATGATTGGGAGCTGAACGAGGACGCTTACGAATCCATCATTCCTGAAGAATTGAGATGGAGAAATTGGGCGAAAGCCGATAGCAACGGTCATGCTATGACTGGGGACAAACTGCTGAACTTCGTCAACAACATTCTGTTCCTGGTGCTGAAAGGCAGTGATGTGAAAGATGGTGATGCGGTTCTCTATGAGGGTATCAAGGTGACACCCGATACTCCAATTAAGAAAGCTATTGTCAAGTCCACCTTCGAGGACGCCAACAACTATATGAAGGACGGCGTTTATCTCCGTCAGGTCATTGATGTCATTGACGAAATCGAATTTGACGATGTGAAGGAAAGCCATGCCTTTGGTTTTGTCTATGAAGAAATTTTGCGGGAGCTGCAATCTGCCGGTTCTTCCGGTGAGTTTTATACGCCGAGAGCCGTCACCGAGTTTATGGCACTGATGATAAAGCCGCAGCTGGGCGAAAAGATGGCAGATTTCGCCTGTGGCACTGGTGGATTTATTACTTCTTGGCTGGGACAGCTCTCCAAACAGGTAACAGACACCACCGCCCAGAAGCAGTTGGACGACAGCATTTATGGAATTGAGAAAAAGCCCTTTCCTTATCTGCTGTGCGTGACCAATATGCTGCTGCATGACATTGAGGTTCCAAACATTTACCACATGAACTCGCTGAAACACAATCTGCTGGACTACACGGACGATGACAAGTTTGATGTGATCCTGATGAATCCGCCTTACGGCGGGCATGAGGACAAGTCCATTCAGGGCTTCTTCCCTGACGATCTGGCAAGCTCCGAGACCGCAGACCTTTTCATGTCGGTTATCATGTACCGCTTGAAGAAGAACGGCAGAGCGGCTGTTGTCGTGCCGGACGGCTTTCTGTTCGGTCAGGACAACGCAAAGGTGAATATCAAAAAGAAGCTGATTTCCCAGTTCAATCTGCACACAGTCATCAGGTTGCCCAGCTCTGTGTTTAGCCCTTATACCTCCATCACCACCAATCTGCTGTTTTTTGACAACACCAAGCCGACCTCGGAGACATGGTTTTATCGGGTGGATATTCCGTCTGACAGAAAGCATTTCTCTAAGACGAAGCCGATGGAACTGAAACACTTTGATGATTGTATTGCTTGGTGGAATAACCGCAAGGCAATTTCGGATGGAGACTTCTTCAAGGCTCAGAAATTTTCCGCCGAGTATCTGCTGAACGAGCAGGGCTGCAACATCGACCTGTGCGGCTATCCTCATGAGGAGGAAGAAATTCTTGACCCTATGGATACCATCCGGGAATATCAGGAAAGACGAACCACCCTCAATGCCGAAATTGACAAGGTGCTGGCAGAGCTGGAAACTCTGCTACCGGGAGGTGTGAGCGAATGACACCGGAACAGTTAAAAGCGAGCATTTTACAGTACGCCATACAGGGCAAACTGGTGGAGCAGAGAGCCGAGGAAGGCACAGCAGAGGAGCTGTATCAGCAGATTCAGGCAGAGAAGCAACGGCTGATACAGGAAAAGAAAATTAAAAAGGAAAAACCGTTGGCAGAGATTTCCGAAGATGAAATTCCTTTTGATATTCCGGAAAGCTGGAAGTGGGCGAGGCTTTCTTCTGTGATAGAATTACAGTCTGGACAAGATATGACACCGGACAAATATAATGCTGATCATGTAGGTATTCCTTATATTACAGGGGCTTCAAATATTACAAACGGCGATGTACTGATAAATCGGTGGACAGAGTGTGGGAAAGCATTTGCATATAAAGGTGATATTTTATTTACCTGCAAAGGTACAGTGGGAACCATGGCTGTTTTGCAAGAACCAAAGGTTCATATAGCAAGACAAATCATGGCTATTCATCCGATTGGTTCAATAAGTGTTTATTATATTCAGATTGTACTTGATACTTTGGTATCCTCCTTAAAAGCCGCAGCCAAGAGTATAATTCCAGGTATTGCAAGAGAAGATATTTTAACCTCGTTAATTTCACTTCCACCTCTCGCTGAGCAAATGCGCATCGTTGCCAAGATTGAGAAACTCCTTCCCCTGGTTGACCGCTATGCAGCGTCCTATAGAAAGCTGGAGCAGTTTAACGTCAAATTCCCGGAGGATATGAAGAAGTCCATTCTCCAATATGCCATACAGGGTAAACTGGTGGAGCAGAGACCAGAAGAAGGCACCGGTGAGGAACTGCACCAGCAGATTCAAGCGGAGAAGCAGCGGCTCATTGCGGAAAAGAAAATCAAAAAGGAGAAGTCGCTGGCGGAGATTACCGAAGATGAAATTCCTTTTGATATTCCAGAGAGTTGGAAATGGGTGCGACTATCAGACATTATTGATGTCCGTGATGGTACACATGATAGTCCGAAGTATGTTCCTATGGGTATACCACTGGTCACAAGTAAGAATTTAAGCAACGGCACCATTGATTATGGCAATGTGAAATACATCACGCAAGAAGATGCTGATAAAATAAATGCAAGGTCTATGGTTGACGATGACGATATTCTTTTTGCCATGATTGGTTCAATAGGGAATCCTGTTTTGGTGAAAAAGGACAGAGAATTCTGCATCAAGAATATGGCTTTGTTTAAGAAGTTCGCTGATACTGATATTTCTATGCAGTATATGTACTGGTTCTTCTTCTATGCTCAGTACAAGCTAAAAAAAGAAGCATCTGGTGGTGTGCAGTCGTTTATCTCCTTGTCCAGATTCAGAGAATATTTGGTTCCATTGCCTCCATACGAAGAACAAATCAGAATCGCTAATAGGATTGAACAGATACTGCCGTTATGTGAACGGTTGAAATAACTTTTAGTCACCATAGATAAATAGGAGGTACTTTGAATGAAAAAGAATGAGATGTTCAAAAATATTGTTGCTATAAGAACTGCAAAAAATAATGTAATTCATAGCGGAACAGGTTTCTTTGTGAAGGCAAATGAAGGGAAAATATACCTCGTTACGGCTACCCATGTTGCACGAGATACTACTACGAATACCGATATTTGGCTAAGAAATCTTACTACGGGTTTTCCTTTCGCCTTTAAGATTAGTCAACTAAATTCTATGGCAATGTGGTTATATCATCCTGTTGCCGATATAGCCATACTGGAAGTTACCTCTAAGGATAACTTGGATTTATCAGCTTATCTACTTCCTATTTCAATGTTTGCTGATTCCTTTGACACTTCGCCCGAAAGAGAAGATTCGTTGACCATGTTTGGTATGCCTGACATATATACTAATTTGGAATTTGCTCCATTTACCTGTGATTGCAATCCGGCATCAAATCTTTGGATTGCACACTTCGATGTGACGGGCAGTATGTTCAAATGCTTTATGCTTGATAAGCCTTCTACGCAAGGTTTTAGCGGTGGACCAGTCATCAGTTTTAAGTCTCCTGATACTCCTATGTGTTATGGATTGATCCATGGAACTCGGCAGGACAATACTGGAGGAAAACTTGCAATAGTAGTACACAGTGCATATTTATTTGAGCTGTTAGAATATGCAAAAAATGCAGGGCAGTAATGAACCGTACAAAGAAAAAGTGCATCGTATCCAAACTGGAAGAACTGCTACCGCTGTGTGCGCAGATGAAACGAGGTGAAAAGATAAATGACTTTATATGATGTGATAAAAACTGCAACACCTAAGTTGGAGGCAGAGTATAACATGAGTAAAATCGTGCAGCATTCTGCAAGCAAAGGTGCACTGCGAGAATTTTTACTCAGAGAAATTATCAAACCATTTCTTCCAAAAAGATATGGTTTATGCAATGGAGAATGTTTTGATTCACACGATGGGGTGAGCAAGCAGCTTGATGTTATAGTTTATGATGATTTGTTTTCGTATGCTGTTCCCATGGGAGAGTATTATATGATGCCATTTGAGTCTGCATACGGCGAAATAGAAGTAAAGTCTATGCTGAACAAAGAAGCATTTTTTGAGAGTATTGAAAATATTGCATCATTCAAGTCACTCATCAAAGAAACTCCGGAGGATTGCCAAGTTCTTCCCAATCTTGCAATAGAAATCGATGGCATCAAATGGAATAAAACCGGATTTACAAAGCCGTTTGGTGTCGTTTTTGCATACGACAGCATGGAACCCAAAACGGTATTAAACTATTTCCATGAAATAAAACCATTGAATCCTTCGTTAATGCCCGATATGATTGTCCTTCTAAAAAAGAAAACAATTATCTTTCGATTATTCTATGAGAGCGAAAAGTTTTATGTTACGACAAGCAACACATATCAAGGGTTCATAACACTGCCTTGCGAAGATGACACGCTGCCCATTTTTTTGTCGTACATTCTGAGTAGAACCAGAGATACACGACTCAAGATTGCGGATACGGACAATATGCTTAATGTGCAGATTGACAAGTATCTTCATACTATGGGGGAACAGTCCATAGTCAAGTTTTCTACACAACACACCGAAGATAATTAGTATAGAGTACTTTATTGTCAAGTAAGAGTGCATTGTTGCAACACTGAAATAACTGCTGCAAAACCAGTAAACGATATAACTAAAACATATTTAATTTATTTGATTGGAGGGAAAACTATGATGCAAATCGACAGTGCAATACTGGCTACGGATAAAGTGATTTGTAAGAACATCAGTAGATTTGATGACTCAGAACGTGGGTTATTGAGCCAGAATATTTTGGCACAATTACGTAATTTTGTAGAATATATTGCAGATAAAGTATACGCTAACGGGTCAGACCTCGACCCCAATAATTATGCTCTAAATGTTGAAGCGTTGAAGCATTTGCAAACAAGAGGAGACCTCCGTTTTTTACACCAATTTCATGAGCTCCTTCAAAAGTCGGTGTCTCATTACACTTTAGATGAAAATGGTTCTGAAAGACTAATGCTGAAGTACTATGAATATCTCCTGAAAATAAAAATCTTTCTTAATGATACATATGGGCTTCATGTTCTGAATAATATTGAAGATTTTCCATTGGATACGGATACAGAACTGTCAGAGTATCATGAGAAAATTGCCGAAAAGATTTACAGTCCAAGTCCGGGATGTTCAACAAGTACATATTCAGATAGATATTACATTCAGAAGATTAAGCCGTTCTTTGTGAATCAGCGAATATACTACGAAGTTACATTTACTGCGGCAAACAGTAAAATGAGCAAATTTGACCGAGTAATCGCTTTTTCACGTTATGAAATACTAAGTAACTATGCGGTAAAACTTTCGATTCGTAATGATTCGATCAATGTTTTAGGAAAAGATATGACTATTCAAGTTATCGACGGGTGGAATGTATCAATACGTCCCTGCGAATTGGATAATTTTGCAGATATTATCGGAAAACATTCTAAAATCAACACAGGAACAAAAGAGTATTCCGAATTGATGCGATTTTTAACGGAAACTAAAATGCCACTATCAGAGTTGGTTGTGTGCTCAGAACGGTATTATGGTTTTGTAAAAAAACAGATTACAAGTCAGGCAAGAACGTCTCATATTTTTGACACCCTTGATCAGTGTAGAGCGCTAATCTTATCCAATAAGCCTGGATGTAATGTGCTTAAGTATTTACTGTACCATTTGAATAACAGAATTATTAAATGGCAACGTTGGAATGATGGCTGTTCGCTGTTGTCAGGACTAAATTTAAGTTATGGATGTGTTCCGTTTGATAGGATGCCGTTTTGTACATCATTGAGAAATCATAATCCACGCATATACGATTTGCTGGACTGCCTATCGGAAAAAGGTAGAGAACATGAACTATTCGCACGCCATATTCAAAATAATACAGAGATAGAAGGAATATTGTTTACACCAAAAAAGGATATAGTAGGTTTTGATAATATCGATGCGTTGATTAGTGCATACAATCGCAAGTTATATCTTCCAAAGCACGAACACAGAAAGCTGATGACTTTTCATGATTTTGTGTATATCAAAGGATATGCGGATGATAGCGCATTCATAATTCAAAAATTACGATATCTGGCAACAAGTGGAATCGCACAATATACTGGATCTGTAGATTCTTGGCTGAACAAAGGCTCATATTCTATTGATTCACCAGAGAAGAGAGAAGCATTGCGAAATATGTTTGCAAAATCGCAAGTGGCACTTATTTATGGTTCTGCTGGAACTGGAAAATCCACGTTAATTAATCACATTTCAAACTTCTTTTCTAACCAGAAAAAGTTGTATTTGGCAAATACACATCCAGCAGTAGACAATATGCGAAGGAAAGTAACCGCCAGTAACAGAGAGTTTAATACCATCGCAAGTTTTATTTCCGAAAAGAATCAACACACAGAATGTGATGTCCTTATTATTGATGAATGTAGTACAGTAAGCAATTCTGATATGCGAAAAGTCTTAGAAAAGGCGGAGTTTAAGCTTCTGGTTCTTGTAGGAGATGTTTATCAGATTGAATCAATCTATTTTGGAAACTGGTTTGATATTGCACGCAATTTCATTTCCAAAGACTCTATCTTTGAACTGACACATCCATATAGAACGCAAAATGAAAATCTTCTGACCGTGTGGGAAAGAGTTCGAAATCTTGACATCGCAATTTTGGAGCCTATGGTTAAGAGCAAATATTCCATCCGTCTGGATGAATCTATTTTCTCCCATGCAGAGGAGGACGAAATCATTCTCTGTTTAAATTACGATGGATTGTACGGAATTAACAACATCAATCGCTTCTTACAGAACAGTAATCCGAGTCCGGCAATTCAATGGGGTATTGGATTGTATAAAGTTGGCGATCCCGTATTGTTTAATGAATCAGATCGCTTCTCTCCTTTGATTCACAACAATTCGAAGGGGCGTATTGTAGGTATTACCACAGAGGAAATGAAAATTTGGTTCGAAATCGAGTTGGATTGCGTGATCAATGAATTGGATGCATGGGGGTATGATTTTGAATTGATGGATGCATCTGAAAGCGGAAATTCTATAATCAAATTCAGCGTTGATAAGTACAGAAGCACCGATGAAGATGATGATTATTCTGATACAGTCGTTCCGTTTCAGGTTGCTTATGCGGTATCCATACACAAGGCTCAGGGTTTGGAATATCGTTCTGTGAAAATTGTAATTACCAACGAAACTGAAGAACGCATTACACATAATATTTTCTATACTGCGATCACTCGTGCAAAAGAAAACCTTAAAATCTATTGGAGTCCGGAAACGGAAAAGAGTGTGTTGGAAAAACTATCAGTCCGAGATTCCAGGCGAGATGCCAATTTGTTGAAGCAGCTATATTCTCTGTGATTTTTCGGATGTGCCATTGTTCTTGCAAGATATGACAAATATAATGTTCAGAATGAACGAGCAGCCATCATCACAGATGATGTTCGAAGCGAATTTGGGACGATGCCCCAACAAGCGGAGCAAGCATTTTTTCAAAAGGAACAAAAGTGATTTCTTGAAAAATAGGCAAGGTGGTACCACATTGCCCAGCTTGCCAGTTTTCTTCGCACAATATAACTTGTGCCTAAGTTGGGAACAAGTGTGGATTAACTTCTGCTCTAATTGGGCAGAAGTCGGATTCGGAACTTCCGCCCAATTCGGGCGGAGGTGTATCAGGTTTTATTCCCAACTTGGGAATAATTTTGCCCGCATATTATAGGCGTTACAAATTGGCAAGCAGTGTAAACCTGTACAGGTTTACTCATTTACGAAGATTCCCCCAGATGGGAAATCTTCGTAAATTGCTTGTTGGGGAAGCATCCCCAATCCCCTCTGAACGCCACCTACGGTGTCGGCTACGCATTCATTCTGAATACTTTTATTTACTGACTTCTGCACAATTTGCATAGAAGTTCAATTTCCCATAGACGAAAAATGAAAATGTAGAACAAGTTGTCCTTGATTATTTTTTATGATGTGGGGCAATCCACTTCCCGACAAATTGTCGGGAAGTCCTGCAAGCGAGTTGCCACAAAGGAAAAACGATGAAGGTGGTTGGATGTAACTTCATCTTCACTTGAGATTGGTAACTTCGTGCCAAGTTGGCGCAAAGTTAAAAGAGTCAAAAACAGAAAAACGGAAATCACTTCGACATCATTTGTGTAGAAGTTTAAGGTCTGGGTTTTATGCCTATGGACGAACTGACCACAAGACAGCACTTCCACTTTCAAAAAATCAACTTCGTCCCAAGTTGGGACAAAGTGCTTCGGTGCAACTTGCAGCAAAGTGAAGCGTGTAGATTTTATATTGCAGATTTCAGGTGAGCTGCCTGAAATTTCATAAATACCAAAATGACTTCTGGACAATTCGTCCAGAGGTATCATCAAGCTCTAAGTAGAAAATCAAAAATGTCTTTGCTGCAACTTTCGGTAAAATGAAGATTTGTTATTAGCTACTTGTTCCCGAATTGGAAATGAGTTCGTTGACAAGACTTGGCATGATTGCATCTTTCGACATTTCATGCTATGATAGTTACAGTTGAAGTAAACGGTACAACGCCCGTCCTTCCAACCACACATAAATT
>ULRN01047719.1_pt1 | contig 35105 bp, 32 predicted proteins | sample 1955461 | NCBI WGS metagenome assembly ULRN01 (sample SAMEA4835683, study PRJEB28245) | human gut metagenome | biome: gut microbiome; material: fecal sample | place: Denmark | collected 2008 | reverse complement strand
AATTTTCAGACACTTATATTTCGTCGAACTCACGTTATTTAATTAATTTTCAACAACTTAGGCTATATGTTCTGGATTCTATCCGGACAGTAGTGATTATTTTTATAAAAAAAACTGGTTATTCAGGTTTGTGGATAGATTCTTCTTTCGATTGCTTCCTTCCACTTTTGGGCGTTAGGTGCATTTTATTTTCTTGTCTTGAATTGCCTCGTTTTTTCGGCTTATTATTACTTCGTTTGTTCTGCGATTTGCAATTATTTGGGGTGGCTGTTTTATTCCGTCTTTTTCCACTTCTTGCTTTATTTCCCTTATTATCTTTGATTTCTTTGTATTCAGGGGCTTTTCCGATATGTGGTGGCAATGAAAGCTTTTCTATTTCTCGTCCTAGAAATTTTTCTATCTTCATGAAGTATCCAACTTCTTTGCCTCTAATTAGTGTTATGGCACGACCATCACGATTAGCACGGGCTGTACGTCCGATTCGATGCACATAATCTTCTACATCATGTGGAACGTCATAGTTAATAACCATCGTAATATCGTCAATGTCTATTCCGCGCGCAACAATGTCTGTGGCAACAAGAACGTCTATATGTTCTCCTTTGAATTTAAACATCACATCATTGCGTTGTGACTGATCAAGATCGGAATGCATTTCTCCACTATTAATTCCCATTTGAATAAGAGCCCTGTTTATCTCTTTAACTTTTGCTTTAGAGCACGAGAAGATAATAACTCTTTGTGGTTTCTCTTTCTTGAACATGTCTTTCAGAACTTTTATTTTTTGATCTTCGTGACATAAATATGCCTGCTGATTAATTTTTTCTGCAGGTTTGCTTACGGATAATTTTACTACGACAGGATCTTTAAGTAATGTCTGTGCTAGCTCCTCTATTTTGGGAGGCATTGTTGCGGAATACATTATAGTTTGACATGATGGCGGAAGCAGTTTAGCGATATTCATGATATCTTCAGAAAATCCCATGTCAAGCATCCTGTCTGCTTCGTCAAGGACAAAGAAGGAAACTTTGCTAAAGTCAACATTACCCATTGTGATATGACTGATAAGGCGCCCCGGTGTTGCTATAACTACATCAGCTCCTAATTTTAGGCTTTTATACTCTTGGTCATACCTGTTACCATCGTTTCCTCCATATATTGCAACGCTGTTAATATCTGACATGTAATAAGAAAAGCCCTGCATAGCCTGGTCGATTTGTTGGGCAAGTTCACGGGTTGGACTCATAATTACACAGTTTATTGCGTTTTTCGGGAATTCTCCATCATCAAGTAGGCTGAGGATTGGAAGCAAATATGCCGCCGTTTTCCCTGTTCCTGTCTGGGCTACGCCGAGAACATCATATCCGTCAAGTATTGGTGGAATACATTTTTCTTGCACAGGAGTACATGTGGTGAAATTCATATCGTCTAGTGCATCTAGTGTATTGTCGCTCAAATCTAAATCGTAAAAATCCATTTTGTTTATTTTTTTTAATAGAACTTTGTAGAATTATACATGAGTGTTTAATGTGTAATTTGTATACTATATACAAAGGTTCCTTCTTTGTTTTTTTATTAGTTTGGTGCTTTTTTATAGCAGAAATATGCTACAACTGTAAATATAATATTGGGAATCCATGCAGCAAGCATTGGAGGGGTGTCTGCTTGAATGGCGAAAGTTGCTGACACTGTTTGTAGCATGATGTATCCAAAGCTTAATGCAAGTCCGATACCTAGATATAGTCCCATTCCTCCTTTTCTTTTCCTTGATGATAGCGAAACGCCTATTGTCGTAAGGATGAATGAAGCGAAGGAATTTGCTATTCTTTTGTGATATTCAACTTCATATTGCACAACATTGCTTGAACCTCGGTCAATCTGTTTACTAATATATTCTTTTAGTTGGGGGCTTGTAAACGTTTCTTGTTGTCCTTTGGAGAATACAAGATCTGTTGGTTCCATCATTATTGTTGAATCCTTTTCTGTACCACTTATAATATGCTCGCGTAATCCTCGCATCTGTCGTATGCGCCAATTAGTCAGTTTCCAATGATATTTTGATTCGGAAATTGTGTCATATTGAATTTCTGATGCAGTCAGATGGCTTACGAGTTTCTTGTTTTCAAATTTATCAAGACAAAATCCATAGCCCTTTTTCATATTATTATCGTAATGTTGAATATAAGCAATAATGCCTTTCCCGACTTGTAGTTGCACATTGTCTGCAGAAGTGTTGTGCTTTTTGTTCTTATACATGCTTTCGAAATTCTGTCTTACTATATTTCCTTTTGGAATGACGTATGAACCAAGGTAAAATGTAAGAACAGATATGAGTAGTGCGGAAATCATATAAGGACGCATGAGCCTTTTGAAGCTGACTCCTGATGCGAGAATGGATATTATTTCCGAATTTCCTGCAAGTTTTGATGTAAAGAATATTACAGCTATAAATACGAAGAGTGGACTGAATAGATTTGCAAAGTATGGTACAAAGTTCGTGTAATAGTCGAATACTATTGCCTTTAATGGTGCATGGTATTGCGAGAATTTTGCAAGATTCTCATTTACATCGAAGACTATTGATATGGATATAATAAGCATAATCGAATAAATATATGTACCGATAAACTTTTTTATGATATACCAATCAAGTATTCTAATGTACCTTCTCGGATTAAGAATATGCAACCAACGCAGATATTGACCGAACCATGCCACAAGGACAATCAGCCAATTTAATTTCTTTTTTGTTGTTGCGAGTATTCTTAAACTGCTTGTTGAATTCGTCATTACAGTTGTTGTTTATTACTGTTCTTTATATCATTGTCTTATAGAGTATTATGTCCTAAAGGCTGATACTGTGGTTAGCCTTGAGATCATATTCGACGAGACAGATTGTCTATTATGGAACGTTTCCATGCGACAAAGTCACCTTTTTCTATGTGGTGACGTGCATCTGTTACAAGACGCAAATAAAACGTAAGATTGTGTATGCTTGCAATCTGCATGGCAAGAAGCTCTTGAGCTTTAAAAAGGTGATGAAGATATGCTTTGGAATGTAACTGATCAACATAGCAACCTTCTGGGTCTATTGGAGTGAAGTCTTTTTCCCATTTTTTATTGCGCATGTTCATCGTGCCATTATATGTGAAGAGCATGGCATTACGCCCATTGCGGGTAGGCATTACACAGTCAAACATATCCACCCCACGTTCTATCGCTTCAAGTATATTCTGTGGTGTACCTACCCCCATTAGATAACGCGGTTTGTTTTTGGGTAAAATTTCATTTACGGTTTCTATCATTTCGTACATTATCTCTGTAGGCTCACCTACAGCAAGACCGCCGATGGCGTTACCGTCAGCTTCCTTGTCGGCAATATATTTTGCTGCCTCACGCCGCAAATTTTTGTACGTACATCCTTGTACGATGGGAAACAAAGACTGTTCATAACCATATAGGGGCTCTGTTTCATTGAATCTTTTTATGCATCGGTCAAGCCAACGTTGGGTGAGGGCAAGACTATTTTTGGCGTATTGATAATCACTTTGCCCTGGAGGACACTCATCAAATGCCATCATGATGTCAGCTCCAATGATTCGCTCAGTGTCCATTACGCTTTCGGGAGTAAAGAAATGCTTTGATCCATCAATGTGTGATCTAAATTCGCATCCGTCTTCTCTTAATTTTCTTATCCCTGTCAGGGAGAATACTTGAAAACCTCCGCTGTCTGTGAGAATAGGCCTATCCCAAGTATTGAACTTATGTAGTCCGCCTGCCGCCTTTATGGTGGCAAGTCCGGGACGGAGATATAGATGATAAGTGTTGCCAAGTATAATTTGGGCTTTTACTTGTTCTCTAAGCTCGTTAAAATGTACACCTTTCACACTGCCGCATGTTCCCACGGGCATAAAGATTGGAGTCTTTATTTTGCCATGTGCTGTTGTTATGGTGCCGGTTCTTGCATCACTTGCACTGTCTGTATGTTCTAGTTCAAATGTCATTTCCTTATTTTATTTGCTCATTACAGGTCTTATACCTGTTTCCCGTTTTCTTTTCCTTCGTCAATACTGAACTGTACAGGATTATCTATCTTTTCATCAGTAAGGGCAAAGTTCCATACATCAAGTATGTTCTCTGCATAATGGAATGTTACACCTTTAAGGTATATATTAGGAATTTCTTCAATGTCCTTTTTGTTTTCCTTGCACATCACAATGTCTGTGATTCCTGCACGTTTTGCTGCCAGAATCTTTTCTTTGATTCCTCCTACAGGAAGAACTTTACCTCGTAGTGTTATTTCTCCAGTCATAGCCGTATTTTTACGAACTTTATGCTGCGTAAGTGCTGAGGCTATGGATGTTGCAATTGTTATTCCTGCCGATGGACCATCTTTTGGGGTTGCACCCTCAGGAACGTGGATATGGATGTTCCAATTGTCAAAGATTCTATAATCTATGCCCAATAGGTCAGAATGGGCTTTTACGAATTCCAAAGCGAGAACGGCCGACTCTTTCATTACGTCTCCAAGGTTGCCTGTGAGTGTTAGTTTGTTGCCTTTTCCTTTGCTAAGACTTGTTTCGATAAAGAGAATATCTCCTCCAACACTAGTCCATGCTAGTCCGATTACGACTCCAGCATAGTCATTTCCCTGGTATATATCTCGATAGAATGGTGCTTTACCAAGAAGCTTTTCTATTTCGTTAGGTGTTATGCGCGTATATGGCAATTGCCCATCATGAGCCTTCATGAAGGCAAGTTTTCTTAGGATTTTATTGAGTTGTATTTTCAATTGTCTAACTCCACTTTCCCTTGTATACTGCTCTATGATCTTTTCTGTTGCTGCCTTGGTAAAAGACAATTTTGTTTCGGCAGCAAGTCCTGTATTGATTTTTTCCTTGGGTATAAGATGACGCTTAGCAATCTCTTGTTTCTCTTCAGTGATATACCCACTGATTTCAATAATCTCCATTCGGTCAAGTAGTGGGCGTGGAATTGTATTTAGATCATTTGCCGTAGCTATGAACAGAACCTTAGACAGGTCGTAGTCCACATCTAGATAATTGTCATGAAATGCATTGTTTTGTTCTGGGTCAAGTACTTCAAGAAGTGCTGATGCTGGATCTCCGTTCACTGTGTTTTGTGATGTTTTGTCTATCTCGTCAAGGATAAAGACAGGGTTGGATGTTCCTACCTTTTGCAGACTCTTGATAATTCTGCCAGGCATTGCCCCAATGTATGTTCTACGATGACCGCGAATTTCAGATTCGTCATGAAGTCCGCCAAGTGAGATTCTTGTATATTTCCTTCCCATAGCTTTGGCAATGCTCTTTCCCAAACTCGTCTTTCCAACTCCAGGAGGTCCATATAAGCATATAATGGGTGATTTCAGGTCGCCACGCAGGCTTAATACCGCCATATATTCCAATATTCGCTCTTTGACCTTTTCCATGCCGTAGTGGTCGGAATCAAGTGTTTTCTTCGCTTTGGAAAGGTTCAGGTCGTCCACTGTATATTCATTCCATGGAAGAGAAACCATAGTCTGCAGATATGTCAGCTGTACACTGTATTCAGGAGCTTGTGGGTTAAGAAGGTCAAGTTTTTCAAGTTCTTTGTTGAATGTGTTTGCAACTTCCTTGCTCCATGATTTTGTTTTAGCTCGTTCTACTAGTTCTTTTCTTTCTGGCGAACCTTCTCCGGAACCAAGTTCCTCTTTGATGTTTTTAATCTGTTGCTGAAGAAAATATTCTTTCTGTTGCTCGTCGATGTCCTCACGGGTCTTGCTGCGTATATTCTGCTTAAGATTAAGCAACTGAATTTCCCTATTGAGGATTTTCAGCATTCCGAATACACGTTCCTTTACGGAATTTATGCCAAGAAGCTTTGCTTTCTCATTGCTGCCAAATGGAAGATTTTCACAAATGAAGTTTGTAAGCAATACATTGTTTTTTATGTTTTGTAATGCGAACATCGCTTCATCGGGAATATCTTCATTTTTACGAATAAAGTTTATGGCCGACTTCCTTAAATCTTCAATAGCGGTAATATATTCCTTGTCTTTATCAGAAGGTATCGTTTCAAGAGCCTCAGAAACATTGCCTATTATATATGGAGTCTTTTTCTTGATAGAGTCAAGATGGCAACGTCCCATACCTTGAAGTATTATGGTAGTGTTGTTCTGTCCGGGTAATTCCAAAGTCCTTACGATTTTGGCATATACGCCATATTCGTATAAATCATTTATAGAGGGTTCTTCTGTTTCTGTGTCTTTCTGGCAGAAAACAGCAATGATGGTTTCTCTTTTCTTTTTGCTAATAGCCTCCACTAGCTTCATGCTTGATTTTCTTCCTATGAAGATGGGGGAAACAACACCAGGAAACATCATCAGGTTGCGGGTGGCAAGTATTGGCAAGTTGCCATTGACAGTCTCGCTGAATAAATTGTTTATGTCTCCTTCGTAGTCGGCAATCATAGAGAATGCACTGCTCATATTTCTATTCATATAATCTTTGTTGTTCTCCTAAATGTTTTTTCTTTATATAATGAGGTGCAAAGTTAAGAATTTTTTTTCTATATATTGAAAATGGAGCACCCTTTTATGCTAATTTTCTATGTCTCATCGCGATATATATAATAACAGGGGCACCAATTATGGGAGTTACGGCGTTCAGTGGCATAATGCTTCCGTCTGGTGGTAACACGCAAATAAGATTGCACAGCAGAGCCACGGCAGAACCGATGAGTGCAGTGCATGGCATCAGTAATGCGTGGTTATCTGTGTTCAGAAGCATTCGCGTTATATGTGGAACTGTCAGTCCTATAAAAGCCACAGGTCCGCAATACGCTGTTGTTACAGCCGTTTGTATGCCTGTAACAAGAAGCAGGTAAATTCTAATCTTCTGTATGCTGAACCCTAAGTTTACGGCATATCTTTCTCCAAGTAGTAATGCGTTAAGTGGTTTGATAAGGAGCATGGACAGAATAATGCATAAGGACAAGGAAAGACAAAAAACAGGTAGGTGTAAAGATGAAACACTGCTGAAATTACCCATCCCCCACATTACATATGCAGTAATACCCTGGTCTGTAGCGAAGAAATTGAGTATAGATATGGCTGCCGATGAAACATAGCCTATCATAATGCCTACAATAAGTAATGCCACACTGTTGTGGATAATTCGAGAACAGACAAGCAAAAGCATTATTACAACCATCGCACCAAGAAAAGCTCCGGAGATAATGGCAAGAAAACCATTTACAGACAAAAGCTCCGTAGTCAGACTTCCGTTGAATACCAGAATCACTATAGCAACACCAAGGCTTGCCCCACTATTTATTCCAAATATGGATGGACCTGCGAGGGGGTTGCAGAATGCTGTCTGTAGCATTAATCCACAAATAGCCAGTGATGCTCCGCAAAGTAATGCAGTAACAGCCTGTGGAAAACGTGATTCCAATACAATGTATCTCCATACCGGCTTAACGCTTTCTCCAAACAGGATTCCTGTGACATCGCTCCATGGGATATGTACGGATCCTTCTGTTATATTGAGAATAAAGGATATGATTATTGCTGAGCAAATGAGGATAATTGTAAAGTTGCGACTGTTGCCTTTGATGAATTCCAAACTTATCATTGATATTATTTTAATTTCTTAAAGTATCTTGTCTCACCCAACCCCTTAATTTCCGGATGTGCAATGATGATAATGTCTTTTAGCAGCAGATCCGGACGAAATGGGGTGTCTTCAAAAAATGAATATGTAGCGGTATTGCAGCCATAAACCATTGATCGTCTATAAGCCTTAAACATTGTGTAGCCCTTGTTCTCGGTTGCAAGCTCTTTAAGAGACATCGGCTTGTCGCCGGTCTTGAAATACCGCATTAGCCATATGTCTGAATTGCCGTTGCTGTCTAAAATGCTCTCGAATGATTTTTGTATACTGCCGACTGATTTATCCTGTGCATAGACGTACTTGGTCCCTGCGTCAGAAAGAATTTGACTTATGGTGGATTTTCCACCAGGTAAATACCATATTCCGTTTACCTGCTTGTCCATAATGATAGTTGGGCGTGTTTTTGTTTCTGATGCTTTTTCTTTTAAAGAAAGGTATGATTCCTGCATCTTGTCAAAAAAATGCAATCCTTCGTCTAATCCACCAAATAACAGGGCATAGAACTTTATCCATTCTGCTCTTCCTAAAGCCGTGGGTTCCATATAATCTGCTAATTCGATTATTGGTATGCCGAGATTTTCCACTTTTCCATAACCTCCTGTATTCTGCATCGGCGAAAGCAATATGGCGTCAGGCGATATCTCAATAATCTTTTCTATATTCGGCGATATGGAATTACCGCAGTCTGCAATTTTTCCGCTTTTCAGTTTCTTTTGTATCCATTCCGATTTGATGTATTGCGCATCACAGACTCCTGAGATGCAATCCTCCCTGCTTATGTCTTTGACCAGTTCGCAATGCACAGATGTGGAAACCAAAGCTTTTCTTAACGGTATGTTCACGATTGTAGAACCTTTAATATTTGTGTTAGTCTTCGTGCCCTTCTTTTGTAGAATGTAAGTGTGGAGTATTTTTCCACGAGTCCATGGGTCTGCAAGCTTTACGACATAGTATCCGTCGGAATATTTTACGATGGAAATGTTTTTGGCGTATTTAAAAAGCAAGGAATCCCCTTCCTTGTCTTCTTTTGCGGATTTGTTTCCTCCGCAAGAGAGGATCAGAAAGGGGATAATTAGTAAATGTAATAATATATTCCTTTTCATTATTCATAATGGTGGATTAGTAATCGTCGTCATCGGCAACATCCTCAGCCTCAAGCGACAATTCTTCAGGGTCTTCTTCGATAGTGGTGCGGTAGCTTTCTTCGGTCATTTTGTCCTCATCAAACTCATCGTCGTCATCATCGTCATATTTGTCGTCAATCTCTGGAAGATCTTCTTCGTCATCTTCGTTGTTACTGTCAATCTTGACTTTTTTGTCATCTTCCAAATCCACGTGGACCTTTTCTTCCATTGGCTTGATTTTAGCGAATATAGCTTCTGTCCATGCACCTTTCGGTATCTCAAGAACTTCAAATCCGTCGTCTACTTTCTTTTCGTACATACCACCCCTCTTGTGCAGACGGTCTTTGGGAAGAGTTGTCGTGCTGATGTCGAATCCGCTCTGGATTATATCTTGAATGCTTTGTGGGATGGAATCCCATCCGCCTCCAAAATTTCGCTCCAAGACTTCGATTAGTTTTGCTGCGGATATGTGACGTATGTTTTCATATGTTAGATCGGTAATCCTCATAATGGTCTTTTTCTTGAGGGCGATTTTCTTAATGTTCTTTTCGTCAAGTCTTATTTCGCCAACCTTAAAGTCCCTTGCTTCAATCTTCTTGATTACCTCGGGACGGTCTATTTTTATCTCTTCTATATCAAAAGCGCTCCTTATAATGTCAAAATAATGATTCAGATTGTCGCCAAGATCCGCGTCCTTTCCTGCGGTTTCCAACAATCTGAAAATATCGTTTTCTTGAATATCCCAAGCGTTGCTCTTGTTAAGAGTTTTCAAAGTCAATGCTTTCTTGCCTTCTTCTTTCATGTTAAAATTTGAAATCTTATTTTGTTGTTCTTATTTTGTATCTTAATATTACAGTCATATTTGATATGGTATAAAACGGCAGGAGTGTATTACTGTAAATTCACTAGCCTGTTTAAGGGTTCAGTATGAACAGGTCCCTGTCATTGTGTACGGGGAAACTAACCCTGAATTTGTCCAGCATTACCATGTCTATTTCTCCTGTAGCACTATCTTCTATGTTATCATTACATTGTGCAGCAATTTTACCATAGGGGGTGATTATTACGCTTCCGCCTTTATATGTGCATGCTTCGTCATCACCAGTGCGGTTCACACCGATTACATAACACTGGTTTTCCAAGGCCCTTGCCCTTAGTAGTGTTGTCCATACGTCATGGCGTGGTGCAGGCCAGTTTGCCACATATATGATGGCATCGTAATCGCCTTGGTTTCGGCTCCATACAGGAAACCGTAAATCGTAGCATATTTGTAGAAGGAACCTTACACCTCGAAATTTTACGATGCACCTTTCCTTTCCTGCTTTATAGCTTCGGTCTTCCCCTCCTGGTGAAAACAAATGTCTCTTGCTGTATGAATTGGTCTTGCCATCCGGATATATGAAATACATCCTGTTGGCGTACGTCCCGTCATTTAGTCTTACGGCGAGACTACCACAGATTGCAGCGTCGGTTTTCTCAGCCATTTTCTTCATCCATGCCAGGGAGCCGTGTCTTAGGCTTTCTTCTTCATCCTCAGCAATGGCGGAAGGAACAATGGCAAAACCGGTACTCCACATTTCCGGCAGAACGTACATGTCCGTCTGTGGTAACTTCTCTATTATACTTTCGACACTGAATTGATTGAGAGTGGTGTTACCCCAGCTGATGTCGGTCTGTAATATAGTTACTTTCATAGAGACTTTGGATTACTTTCTCATTGTGGAGTGCAAAATTAATATATTATCTGCTATAACCAAGTTTTTAGACTACATTTTTTGTGTGTATGCGATATATTTCATAATTTTGCAGCTATGAGTCAGCCATTAGCAGAAAGAATGAGGCCAAAGTGTCTCGATGATTATATAGGACAGGAACATCTTGTTGGCAAAGGGGCCGTGCTTCGTAATATGATAGAGGCGGGCAGGATAACTTCATTCATATTATGGGGGCCTCCGGGAGTGGGGAAGACAACGCTTGCACAAATTGTGGCTTCTCAGCTAAAGGTTCCGTTCTTTACGCTCAGCGCAGTGACAAGTGGCGTAAGGGATGTCAGGGATGTCATAGAGAAAGCCAAAGCCGGAAGGTTCTTCAATGAGAACAGTCCGGTGCTTTTTATCGATGAAATTCATCGTTTCAGTAAAAGCCAGCAGGATTCTCTATTGGGTGCGGTAGAAAAGGGGATTGTCACGCTTATTGGTGCGACCACCGAAAATCCTTCATTTGAGGTGATACGTCCGTTGTTGTCGCGATGCCAGTTATATGTTCTGAAGTCTTTGGAAGAAGATGGCTTGATAGAGTTGCTTAATCGTGCGATTAGCAACGATGCGGAATTAAAAGAGCGTGATATCGAATTGAAAGAAACGGCTGCTATATTGCGTTATAGCGGTGGGGATGCGCGCAAACTACTGAATATCCTGGAGCTTATTGTGGAATCAAGTTCTGATAATAAGGTTGTTGTTACAGATGAGATAGTAAAGAAATCCCTGCTTCAGAATCCTCTCGCATACGATAAGGATGGAGAGATGCATTATGATATTATTTCAGCATTTATCAAGAGTATAAGAGGATCTGATCCGGATGCTGCTTTATATTGGCTGGCAAGGTTGATAGAGGGTGGGGAAGATCCTTCGTTTATAGCCAGAAGACTTGTGATAAGTGCTTCTGAGGATATAGGATTAGCCAATCCTAATGCTCTTCTCCTTGCTAATGCCGCTTTTGATGCCGTGATGAAGATTGGTTGGCCTGAGGGGCGTATTCCACTGGCCGAAGCTACGGTCTATCTTGCTGCTTCGCCAAAGAGCAACTCTGCATATAACGGCATAAACAAAGCTCTGGAAATCGTTAGGCAGACTGGAAATATTCCTGTCCCACTACATTTGCGCAATGCTCCAACAAAACTTATGGCGGATTTGGGCTATGCCGCAGACTATAAGTATTCGCATGACTATCCGAATCATTTTGTTAAGCAACAGTATCTGCCTGACAGGTTGAATGATATAAGGTTATGGGAGGCGCAGCATTTCCCCAATGAGGATAAACTCTATAAAAACATCAATGCCCTATGGGGCGGCAAGAAAGGGTAGCCTTACATGTAGGATGTAAATGTCAAAGTTGAAATATATATCAGGAAATATATACAGAATGGTTTAGCTTTTCTTTATTTGTGAGGTCTGTTGATTTCCAAATAAGCGTTAATGTGTGTGGGGCGTTTTGTGCTTGGAACAAAGCAATGCTTCTCGGTGAGCAAAGCATTGCTTCTCTTCCCGAAAGGCATTGGTTCTTTAAAAATGTGTAACTATTCAGCGATAGGGCATGGCGGGGTTTCAAGCCTCAAATAAGGCTTGAATGCATTGAACGGAGTCTTGTTGTGTTTCTTGGCAGTTTCAACGATTGAATGTAATTCAAGAAATGCATCTGCCCCAAAATCAGAACGGAATGTGCGGGAGTTCTTCAACTTGATTTTCAACTTGCGTATTCCCCGTTCACTTCTGTTATTGTCAGATGGTATCAGTGGGTCTTCAAAGAAATTGAAGATGTAGTCACGGTATTTTATTTCGTGTTTGTAATGGTAAAAAAAATAAGTTTCGCATGGATTGATTACGTGCGAAACTTATTCTTAATATGTATAAGCTGAATTTATTTTTGGGGAACGCTCTTGAGAATTTCAAGCAAATGATTCCATACTATTTGGACAGTAGGGATGAGCAGACGCTCATCAGGCGAGTGGACACCACGAAGGGTCGGTCCAAATGAAACCATGTCGAGGTAAGGGTATTTTTCTGAGAAGAGACCACACTCCAAACCTGCGTGGATACCAATTACTTTTGGCTCTTTGTTAAACAATTTCTTGTATGTTTCAACGACGATATCCGTGAGCTTGCTGTTGGGGTTCATCTTCCATGCTGGGTAACCGTCGTTTACGACAACTTCTGCACCTCCGAGCTGGAATGCGGCCTTTATGGTGTTTGTCATATTCTGCAAGTTACTCATAACGTTGGAGCGCTGTGATGTGACTACTACAATCTCGTTGTCAGAGGTGTTGACACTTGCCACATTGTTTGAAGTCTCAACCATCCATTCTAATGTCTTGTCTTGACACATTGCTAAGACGCCATTGCTTACAGCCTGCATAGCAAGGATGAACTTTTCAGACTTGTCCTTCTTTATGACCTTTTCGGGATTGCTGCTTTCGAGAACGAATTTCATGTCTGGCTCAGTAACGTGGAATTCTTCTTCCACATTGGTGGCAAAGATATTCCAATCGGCTTTTACATTTTCTTTTTCGGAAGATGGAACTGCAAATACGACTTGACCGTCACGAGGGATGGCATTGTGCATGCGTCCTGCATTGAACTTGGCGAGACGCAGGTCAGTCTTCTCCTGTTGCATGAAGAGGAAACGGGTCAATAATTTAACGCAGTTGGCGCGTTTCTTGTTTATGTCATCACCGCTATGGCCACCGACAAGCCCCTTGATGGATGCATTCATGAAGAAGTATCCTTCAGGAGCTTTCTCTCTGTCAAACTTGAATGTAGCCGTAGTATTCTGTCCTCCGGCACAGCTGATGAAAATTTCTCCTTCATCTTCGCTGTCAAGATTCACAAGCATGCTGCCTGTCATGAAGTCTGGCTCCATGCCAATTGCGCCGGTAAGGCCGGTCTCTTCGTCGCGGGTGAACACGCACTCTATAGGACCGTGCTCAATATCGTCACTGTCAAGAATAGCCATTTCGATAGCGCATCCTATACCGTCATCTGCTCCAAGGGTTGTTCCTTTCGCTTTCAGCCATTCTCCGTCAACATATGTCTCGATAGGGTCTTTCGTGAAGTCGATATCAACATCAACAAGCTTCTCGCACACCATGTCCATATGACTCTGGAGGATTATTGTCTCCCTATTCTCAAATCCCTTTGTGGCGGGTTTGCGGATAATTACGTTTCCCGTCTTATCAACCACAGTTTCAAGGTTCCTTGACTCTCCGAATTCCTTCAGGAACTCAATCATTTTTTCCTCGTGCTTTGATGGGCGAGGAATCTTGTTGACCTTGGCAAATTGCTCAAAGACGCAAGCTGGTTTCAATTCAATGTTGTTCATAATATTTAAAATGTGAAAATAATTATTCTTTTAGATTAATGCAAAGTTACATACTTTCCATGTAAATACCAAATTTTTATGAACCCCAAATTATTTAGTGAGTTTTATTTTGCTAAATAAGCGATTTGCATTATCTTTGCATTTGAATTTGTAAAAAACAATAAAAGCAATAAGGATATGAACAAAGAAATGGTACGCATGATGTCAACGCTCGCATTAACATTGCTGACATTGGCTTCTTGCAACAATGAAGCGAAAAAGGTTGACGAAAAAGTTCAGACACCGACACCGCAGGTTGGTGGAATGAAAATCGCATATGTAGAAGTTGACTCAATCATGTCGCAGTATAAATTCTGCAAGGAGTATTCTATCATTCTTCAGAAAAAAAGCCAGAACATAGAGAATACTCTTGGGGCCAAGCAGCGTGCATTGCAGACTGCAGCAGCCAAGTTCCAGCAGGATGTGCAAAGTAACAAGTATACTCAGCAGCAGGCTGAGGCTGTGCAGACAACCCTACAGCGCCAAGGGGCAGATCTTCAGGCTCTTCAGCAACGTCTCGGAACGGAATTCCAAAACGAAACGAATAGTTTCAACAAGGCTTTGCGTGATAGCATCCAACATTATTTGGAGGCATATAACAAGGATAAGAAATATGCACTCATTATCAGTAAGGCTGGTGATAATATCCTTTATGCGGATAAGGCATATGATATCACAAATGAAGTTGTTGCGGGATTGAACAATGCTTACAAATCAACAGTAAAGAAATAATACATGTTTATGCGGGACTGGGGGTGTGCCTATAGTTCTGCAAAAACTTGTGTGAAAGTATATATATGTATAACTTCTTCTTGTAAAGAAGTTATTTTAATTCTGCACAGCGTAAATATAAAGGAAGATTGACTGAGCAGGCCGAATAATGTGACGGTCAGGAAAATGGTATCCACCTCGGGCTTTGTGGAATACTGTTCCTTATCTTCCGCAAGAAAAATAACCAGGCTTCACCGCAGAATATTGCGATGGAGCTTTTTTATTTATATAGTTATGATAAAAGAGTTACAGATAAGGGTTTCCCCGCAAGTTGCTGCTACGGAAAGACTGCTGAAGAATTATCTTGCTGATGAGTGTGGTATAGATGCACGTACTATAAATGCAATGCGTATACTGAAGCGTAGTATTGATGCGCGCCAGAGAAATGTTTTTGTGAACTTGAAGGTGCGCATGTATGTCAACGAGCAGCCTTCTGATGATGAATACGGATATACCACATATGGAGATGTTTCATATGCAAAAACTATAATTGTTGTTGGCGCAGGACCGGGAGGGCTGTTTGCTGCATTGAAAGCAATTGAGCGAGGCTATAGGCCAATTGTGTTGGAAAGGGGAAAAAACGTGCGTGAACGTAAGAAAGACTTATCGGCCATAACAAAGACGCAAAGGGTAGACTCTGAAAGCAACTATTGTTTTGGTGAAGGAGGGGCAGGTGCTTATTCTGACGGAAAATTATATACGAGGAGCAAAAAACGTGGTGATATAGAGAAGATTCTTAATGTCTTCTGTCAGCATGGCGCATCAACAGCTATTCTTGCCGATGCCCATCCTCATATCGGCACGGACAAACTTCCTGCTGTAATTGAGGCTATGAGGAATACTATAATTAGAAGTGGAGGCGAGGTGCACTTCCAGACCAAAATGACGTCACTCGTCCTTGATTCCGATGAAGTGGTAGGGGTAGAAGCCGTGGATCTTGTCAATGGTCTGCAGAAGACTTTTCGTGGCCCTGTTGTTCTTGCCACGGGGCATTCCGCACGTGACGTGTATTGTTATCTCTTTTCTGCGGGGATAGATATGGAAGCCAAGGGTATAGCTGTAGGTGTTAGACTTGAACATCCTTCGCTGCTTATCGATCAAATACAATATCACAACAAGCAGGGTAGGGGAAAATACTTGCCCGCAGCAGAATACAGTTTTGTCACTCAAGTAGAGGGCAGGGGTGTGTATTCTTTCTGTATGTGTCCTGGGGGATTCGTAATACCCGCAGCAACAGATAAAGAACAGATTGTTGTAAATGGTATGAGTCCATGTAATCGTGGTACACAATGGTCGAACAGTGGAATGGTTGTTGAGATTCGTCCGGAAGATATTAATGGCGAAGATGTGCTGAAGGTTATGCGCTTTCAAGAGCAGACCGAGCGTGACTGCTGGATAAATGGCAATATGCGGCAAACAGCACCTGCTCAAAGAATGGTGGATTTTGTTAACTCAAAATTAAGTTATGATTTGCCAAAGTCTTCGTATGCTCCAGGCTTGATTTCAAGCCCTTTGCATTTCTGGCTTCCGCCTATAATAACGAAACGCTTGCAGCAGGGTTTCAGAAAATTCGGGGGCATGAGCCATGGCTTCCTTACAAATGAGGCAGTCTTATTGGCTGTAGAAACAAGGACTTCATCGCCAGTGAGGATTCTGCGTGATCGTGAGACACTGCAGCATATCAGGTTCCGTGGACTCTTTCCTTGTGGTGAAGGGGCCGGGTATGCTGGAGGCATTGTTTCTGCAGGAATTGACGGCGAGAGGTGTGCAGATGCAGCTGCGCAATATCTTGATGGTATTTCATGAAAACTCTTGAACCTTATGGAAGTGTCGTTGACAATTATCAATTACAAGTTCTAAAATCATATTAAAGCACATTAAAAACAGAATAAAAACTTTGACATTGAATATAATTTTGTAATTTTGTGCTGTAATTTTATATATATGAGCATAGTAATAGCTGCCATATTGGTGATTGCATATGTTCTGATAGCAACAGGACGTGTGACAAATGTAAACAGAGCTGCCGTGGCGATGTTCGCCGGTACTGTCGGCTGGGTTTTATATATTTGTTATGGTACAGACTTTGTTCTTGCGCAACATCCAAGGGAATTCGCAGATTTCTTGGCTGGTGTCCAACCGAATGCCGAAAATGTAAAAGTTTTTATCTCACAGAATATATTTTTGAATTATGTAGGAAAAGGAGCGGAAATTGCTTTGTTCCTCCTTGCGACAATGACAATTGTCGAAATCTTGAATAACAATGGGTGTTTCGATTTCCTAAGTGAATTGCTCCGTACACGAAGTAGCAAGAAAATGCTGTGGACAATTTCAATAGTAACATTTGTAATATCGGCGAATCTTGACAATTTGACCACAACGACTATGATGCTCGTTGTAATGCATAAAATTTTGGCAAATAGGAGGCAAAGGATAGTTTATGGTTCGGCTATTGTTCTTGCTGCCAATTGTGGCGGAGCGTTGACTGTAATTGGTGATCCGACGGGGCTGATGCTTTGGAGTAATAATGCTATAGATGCATCAGATTTTTCAACGTATCTGGCTTTGCCATGTGCTGTTTCTTTGATCCTGCCGATATGGTGGCTTGGTAGAACCTTGCCGGAACGAGTGGAAACTCAAAATATTACGATGCCATATCGAGGAGATGATACTAATTTGAACCGCTGGCAGAGAATGCTTATGCTTTTTGTCGGTATAGGAGGACTTTGGTTTATTCCTACATTTCATAATATTACAAAACTTAGTCCGTTTCTTGGAGCTTTATGCGTTCTTTCGGTGCTTTGGATAGTAAACGAAATTGTAAATCGTAAGCTTATGGATGTGGATAAGATGATACAGCGTAGTGTTCCGAGAGTATTGCAATATGGAGTAATACAAATGGTACTTTTTGTATTGGGTATTATGCTGGCGATATCGGTGGTAATTGAAACTGGAGTTGTTGCACCCGTAACGCAATTTTGTGATTCAACAATACACAATGTGTGGATTATGGGAGGAATGTCGGCTGTATTCAGCTCTTTTCTTGATACATTTGCGACGTCAATGAGCTTTTTCTCTTTACACCCTGTTATAGACGAGGCTCATATTGCAATGTTTTTGGATGCTGATTATCTAAAAGATTTTGCGCGGAATGGTATGTATTGGAAAATCTTGGCGTATAGTTCTGCTATGGGCGGAAATTTCTTTCTTATTGGGTCTGTAAGCGGATTAGCCCTAATGAAGATGGAACGTATACACATTGGATGGTATTTCAAGAATGCGGGTTGGATTTCAATCCTTGCATGGATTATGGGACTCTTTTTGATGTGGGGTATGACGTTTGTTATGTAATAATGATTATAAAATTTTAATAGGTATAATATAGTAATTATGAAGATCAAAACAATTGGTGTACTTACTTCTGGCGGTGATGCCCCAGGAATGAATGCTGCAATCCGTGCAGTCACGCGTGCTGGAATTTGTAATGGCTTTAAAGTAAAGGCTATCTTCCGTGGATATGATGGACTTATCAATAATGAAATAAAGGATTTCACGACAGAAAATGTCAGTGGAATTATAAATAGGGGAGGTACAATACTACGTACAGCTCGCAGTAAAGAGTTTGAGACGATAGAAGGGCGCAAGAAAGCATACGAAAACATGGTTAAAAACAAAATTGACGCTTTGGTCGTCATTGGAGGAAATGGTTCTCTTACTGGAGCAAAACTTTTTGCAGAAGAACATGATGTTTGCTGTATTGGACTTCCTGGTACAATTGATAATGACCTTTATGGGACGGACTCAACAATCGGATATGATACGACTCTGAATACAATTGTGGAATGTGTGGATCGTATACGTGATACTGCGGTAAGTCACGAAAGAATATTCTTTATTGAAGTTATGGGAAGAGATGCAGGCTTCTTGGCGCAGAACAGTGCTATCGCAAGCGGTGCCGAGGCTGCAATCATACCAGAAGATTCAACAGATGTGGACCAATTGACACGTTTCATGGAACGAGGTATACGTAAGAGTAAGCGAAGTAGTATAGTTATAGTGAGTGAAAGTCCTAAATGTGGTGCGCTATATTATGCAGATCGTGTTCGTAAGGAATTTCCTGACTACAATGTGCGTGTTTCTATTCTTGGACATCTGCAGAGAGGAGGAAGTCCTTCTGCTCACGATCGTATCCTTGCAAGCCGCACAGGAGTAGGGGCGATTGAGGCAATTATGCAAGGTCAGCGAAACTTGATGGTGGGTGTACGAAACAATGAGATTGTATATGTGCCTTTCACAGATGCGATTCGTTCGGACAAGCCATTTGATAAGAAGCTGATTACTGTACTTGATGAATTGAGTATATAAGCAGTATTATGTTTTAATTTCTCCCAAGATTTTCCTGTAAAAGTGTTTTTGTAATCATTTTTTTACGCATATTTTCATTGAAAATGGTATAAATAGGAAATATAAGTGATATTTTTATCGTAAAATGTTGGGAGATTAAAATAATTTGGTATTTTTGCAATCGTTATAGAAAAATCGGCTTTGCCGATATAAAATAGGTAAACATGTAAAGATAAAGCATAGGCTCTAACCTTCTGTGCGCCTTTGTATATAAGATTGATAAATTTAATATTAAAAACATAAAAGATATGTCACAAATAATTGGTCGTATTTCTCAGATTGTAGGCCCGGTAATCGACGTATATTTCGATACAAAGGGCGAGAGCGCTGAGAAGGTGTTGCCAAAAATCCACGATGCGTTGAAAGTGAAGCGTACCGATGGTCGCGAACTCATTGTTGAGGTTCAGCAGCACATCGGAGAAGACACTGTGCGCACAGTGGCTATGGACAATACAGATGGCTTGCAGAGAGGACTCGAAGTGGTTTCCACAGGTTCGCCAATCCTTATGCCTGCCGGTGAGCAGATTAAGGGCCGTATGATGAACGTCATCGGACAGCCTATTGATGGTATGGAACCTCTCGACATGAAAGGTGCTTATCCAATCCACTGCGAGGCACCGAAGTTTGATGAGCTTTCCACACAGAAAGAGATGCTCGCCACGGGTATCAAGGTCATCGACCTTCTGGAACCTTATATGAAAGGTGGTAAGATCGGACTCTTCGGCGGTGCCGGAGTAGGAAAGACCGTGCTTATCATGGAGCTTATCAATAACATTGCAAAGGGACACAACGGATATTCAGTATTTGCCGGAGTAGGAGAGCGTACCCGTGAGGGTAACGACCTTATCCGAGACATGCTTGAGTCCGGTGTAATCCGCTACGGCGAGAAGTTCAAGGAAGCAATGGAACAGGGCAAGTGGGACCTTAGCCTTATCGACAAGGAAGAGTTGCAGAAGAGTCAGGCTACCCTTGTGTACGGACAGATGAACGAGCCGCCTGGCGCACGTGCTTCGGTAGCACTCTCAGGACTTACCGTCGCTGAGGAGTTCCGCGACCACGGAGGCAAGGATGGCGAGGCTGCCGACATCATGTTCTTCATCGACAACATCTTCCGTTTCACACAGGCAGGTTCAGAGGTATCAGCACTCCTCGGCCGTATGCCTTCTGCCGTAGGTTACCAGCCTACATTGGCAAGCGAGATGGGAGCCATGCAGGAGCGAATCACTTCAACGAAGAAGGGTTCCATCACTTCTGTACAGGCTGTTTATGTGCCTGCCGACGACCTTACCGACCCGGCTCCAGCCACAACCTTCACCCACCTCGACGCCACAACAGAGCTTAGCCGTAAGATAGCAGAGCTCGGAATCTATCCGGCTGTAGACCCGTTGGGTTCAACCAGTCGTATCCTAGATCCGCTGATTGTAGGCAAGGCTCATTATGAATGTGCACAGCGAGTAAAGGAAATCCTGCAGCGCTACAAGGAACTTCAGGACATCATTGCCATTCTTGGTATGGACGAGCTTTCCGATGAAGACAAGCTTACTGTAAATCGTGCACGCCGTGTGCAGCGTTTCCTCTCCCAACCGTTCACCGTTGCCGAGCAGTTCACCGGCATTCCTGGTGTCATGGTGCCTATCGAAGATACTATCAAGGGCTTCAACATGATTCTTGACGGAAAGGTTGACGACCTGCCAGAGCAGGCATTCCTCAACGTTGGAACCATCGAAGATGCCATAGAGAAGGGTAAGAAACTGCTTGAGGCCGCTAAAGGCTAAAGGCTTAAACGTTGCAATATGGGTTTAGAATTGAAAATTGTCTCTCCCGAGAAAGTGGAGTATGAGGGACAAGTGGACAGAGTCATCGTGCCCGGCACCGTCGGACAGTTTGAGATTCTTGCAAACCATGCCCCCATCATTTCCACACTTGAGAAAGGGCGGGTGATATATCACGATTCAGAAGGAACACACGAACTCAACGTTTCGATGGGCTTCGTGGAAGTACAGAAGAATAAAGTAAATATTTGTGTTGAACTTTAATAAAAGCTTGCATAATATATGTTGAATACAAGAATTGTGGAAATAGCATGTCGGCGTTATGCTGTGCAGGGAGTGCTGGCAACAGTAGTCCTTTCGCTTATAGTCGTAGCTCTTTCCATGTGGGTTCCGGAGTGGAACTTGATCGTGCCGATGATTGTGACCGACATCTTCTCTCTGGCTGTCTGCATCGTAGAGGCATTGGTATTGCGCTGTGTAGCACAGCACGACACCGAGAATCTGCACAATTTCTTCATCGCAGCAACCGGCATACGCATGCTCCTCGCCTTGCTCACCCTCACCGGGTGCTATCTTGCAGAAGGACGCGATGCGATGCTCCCTTACTGTGCGGTATTCATGTCGTTCTATTTTGTATTTCTTATTCACCATTCTGTGTTCTTCACTCGTGTGTTGAATTCTCACGCCAAGTGTGACAAAGAAAAATAAACATTTTTATATGAAACGATTAAGGTCATTATTAATCCTCGTAGCTTTTGCCCTTATGCCGCTGCTGGCGTTTGCCGGAAACGGTGAGGGAGAGAAGAATGAGGGGCTCGACATACCGAAAGTCGTGCTTGAGCACCTTTCCGACTCTTACGAGTGGCACATCGCCACTTACGAGGGGAAACACTTGAGCATTCCGCTGCCGATTATCGTGCGGAATTCCGCTACTGGCGACTGGTTCGTCGGAACGGCAGAAAGTCTTCCCGAGCCATTCTTCTTTGACGAAGCCCATCATGGTAAGATTTGCGAGAAGATGCCCGACGGCACGACGGAACGTCCGCTCGATCTGAGTATAACCAAGACCGTAGCTCAAATATGGATTGTGGTCTTCGTCATGTTAGCCGTTTTCCTATCCTGTGCCCGCTGGTACAAGAAGCGCGACGAGAAGAGCGAAGCGCCAGGCGGATTCGTTGGTATGATGGAGATGTTCGTGATGATGATTTACGAAGATGTGGCAAAGGCGTCAATCGGCGAGAAGCATTTCCGCCCCTACGCTCCTTATCTGCTCACGGTGTTCTTCTTCATCCTGACCACCAACCTTCTTGGTCTTATTCCGGTATTTCCGGGTGGTGCCAATGTGACAGGAAACATCAACATCACATTCTTCCTTGCCTTCTGTTCTATGGTTGCCATCAACCTCTTCGGAAACAAGGAGTATTGGAAGGACATCTTCTGGCCCGAAGTGCCGGTGTTCCTGAAGGCCTATCCCGTGCCGCTCATGCCGGTGATAGAGTTCTTCGGAGTGTTCACCAAACCGTTTGCCCTGATGGTCCGTCTCTTTGCCAACATGATGGCTGGTCATGCCATCATACTGAGCTTCACCTGTGTGATATTCCTCGGATGGTCAATGGGAGTAGGCTATGGCATAGGTCTCAACTTCGTGAGCGGTATCATGATGCTCTTCATGAACGCCCTTGAGCTGCTTGTGGCTTTCGTGCAGGCATACGTCTTCACTCTTCTGAGCGCAGTCTTCATCGGACTTGCCCACAAGGAGAAAGAGGCAGAGTAAAGCCACGCTGTAGTGGCATAAAAAGCATTATATAGTTAAACAAGAGAAAAATAATAACAAATTTAAATTTAAGGAATTATGATTATTTCATCACTTTTGGCTGCTGAAGGTCTGGCACAGCTGGGCTGCAGCTTAGGCGCAGGTATCGCAGTAATTGGCGCAGGTTTGGGAATTGGTAAGATTGGTAGCAGCGCTATGGACGCTATTGCTCGTCAGCCGGAGGCATCTGGCAAAATCCAAACAAACATGATTCTTACATCTGCTTTCGTTGAGGGTTGTGCATTGTTCGCAATCGTAGCTTGTGCCTTCCTTATCGGATAAACTTTTTCAGAGAGAAAGTTATTATAAAGAGGTGTTAGTAAATTAACGCAAATGGATTTATCAAGTTTGCCATCAATATTGACTCCTGACTTAGGATTGCTCTTCTGGATGCTTCTTGCATTCCTTGTAGTATACTTCGTCCTCGCCAAATTTGCCTTCCCTGCAATAACGAGTATGGTTGAGAAGCGTAAGAACTACATCGACGAGAGCCTGAAGAAAGCCCATGAGGCTTCTCTGAAGCTCGACAACATCAAGCAAGAGAGTGAGGCAATCCTTCAGGAAGCACGTGAGAAGCAGGCCACCATACTCAAGGAGGCGGCTGCCACACGTGACGCTATTGTGGAGAAAGCTCAGGATAAAGCAAGAGAGGAGAGTGCTCGTATCATCAACGAGGCGAAAGCCGAGATTGAGGCACAGAAGCAGGCTGCCATCAGCGATATCCGCAAGCAAGTAGCCATGTTGAGCGTTGAGGTGTCAGAGAAGATCTTGAGAAAGAATCTCGACACCGATAAGGCACAGATGGACTACATAGATCTTATGCTGAATGAAGTGAACTTAAATAAATAAGCAGGATGGATTTAGGATTGATATCGGTAAGATACGCTCGAGCCTTGCTCAAGGCAAGCAACCAGGAGAAGCAGTCTGAGCAGGTCTATGCTGACATGCAGACTCTCGCCGCAGAATATATCAATGTGCCCGAACTGAGTGTCACCATAGCAAATCCTATGCTTTCAGGAGAGCAGAAAGAAGCGTTGCTCCTTACTGCCACCGGAAGCACAAAGTGCGATTTGACCCGCCGTTTCATACAGCTCGTATTGAAAGAGGGTAGGGCAGGCATCATGCAATTCATCGCAAACTCGTTCGTTACCCTGTATAGGGAGCAGAACAACTTGATTCAGGCTAAACTGTCAACTGCCGCTGCCCTGACCCCCGAAACGGAGGCCAAGCTGCGGAAGTTAGTGGAGAGTAAGACAAATGGTACGGTAGAATTCTCTGCCTCCGTCGACGAAGACCTCATCGGAGGCTTCGTGCTGGAGTACGACACCTACCGCCTCGATGCCAGCGTAAAGCGCCAGCTCAGCACCATCTTGTCGAATCTTAAATAATAAAAAAGATTAATATGTCAGATAAAATTAAACCAAGCGAAGTATCACAGGTGCTTCTCGAACAACTGAAAGGAATCAGCAATGGCGAGCAGTTCGACGAGGTAGGCACCGTACTTCAGGTGAGCGATGGTGTGGCACGTATCTACGGATTGCGCAATGCCGAGGCCAACGAGCTTCTGGTGTTTGAAAACGGTACTATGGCAATCGTCATGAACCTTGAGGAAGACAACGTAGGTTGTGTGCTTCTCGGTTCTACCGACGGCATCAAGGAAGGCATGGTTGTGAAGCGGACAAAACGTATTGCGTCAATCCGCGTTAACGACAATATGCTCGGTCGTGTCATCAACCCGTTGGGACAGGCCATCGACGGCAAGGGTGACCTTGACCTCACCGAGTCATTCGAGATGCCGCTCGACCGCAAGGCACCAGGAGTAATCTACCGCCAGCCGGTAAAGGAGCCTCTGCAGACTGGTCTGAAGGCCGTCGACTCCATGATTCCTATCGGTCGTGGCCAGCGTGAGCTCATCATCGGTGACCGCCAGACCGGAAAGACAGCCATTGCCATCGATACAATCATAAACCAGAAGAGCTTCTACGAAGCCGGCAAGCCAGTATACTGTATCTATGTAGCCATAGGACAGAAGGCTTCCACCGTAGCCGCCCTCGTTGCAAACCTGAAGGAGCACGGAGCGCTGCCATACACCATCATCGTGTCAGCAACGGCAGCCGACCCTGCAGCCATGCAGTATTATGCCCCATTCGCAGGAGCCGCCATCGGCGAGTATTTCCGCGACCGTGGCTATTCGGCGCTCGTCGTTTATGACGACCTCTCAAAGCAGGCTGTAGCCTACCGTGAGGTGTCGCTGATTCTTCGTCGTCCTTCCGGACGTGAGGCTTATCCTGGCGACGTGTTCTATCTGCACAGCCGTCTTCTTGAGCGTGCCGCACGAATCAACGACCAGCAGGAAGTTGCCGAGCAGATGAACGACCTGCCGGAGTGCATGAAGGGCCATGTAAAGGGTGGCGGTTCGCTTACCGCCCTGCCAATCATCGAGACGCAGGCTGGCGACGTTTCCGCATATATCCCGACGAACGTGATTTCCATTACAGACGGACAGATATATCTTGAGAGCGACCTCTTCAATCAGGGCTTCCGCCCTGCCATCAACGTAGGTATCTCCGTGAGCCGTGTGGGTGGTTCTGCTCAGATCAAGAGTATGAAAAAGGTAGCCGGAACATTGAAGATTGACATGGCTCAGTATCGTGAGCTTGAGTCCTTCTCCAAGTTCTCAAGCGATATGGATGCTGTGACAGCCATGACGTTGGACCGTGGTCGTAAGAACAACCAGCTTCTTATCCAGCCACAGTACAGCCCGATGCCAGTTGGCGAGCAGGTAGCAATGCTCTATTGCGGAACACACGGACTGATGCGCGACGTGCCGGTTGAGAAGGTGCGTGAGTGTCAGACCTCATTCCTTGATAAGCTGCGTACGGCTCATAAGGAAGATGTAATAGACGTTCTTACTTCCGGTGTCATCAACGACGAGGTTTGCCACACCATCGAAGAGGTGATGGCAGACATTGCCGGACAGTATAAAAGCTGATAGCCTATGCCTTCACTGAAAGAAATCAAAGGCAGGATTGCCTCAGTAAACAGCACCCGCAAGATAACGAGTGCCATGAAGATGGTGGCTTCTTCCAAGCTGCACCATGCTCAGCAGATGATAGAGAACATGCTTCCGTATGAGAACATGCTGGAGCGTATCCTCCGTTCATTCCTAGCAAGCGAGGCTGATGCTCACACCGTTTTCAGTGAGGTTCGTCCTGTAAAACATGTGGCATTTGTCGTTTACTCCTCCAACGGCAGTCTCTGCGGAGGCTTCAACGCCAATGTGACGAAGATGCTCCATGCCGCAGTGGAAGAATATTCCGCACTTGGCAAGGAGAACATCCTTGTCTATCCCGTGGGCAGAAAGATTGCTGAGCAGGTACAGAAGATGGGGCTGAAAAGTGCCGGCGACTTCACGGAACTTGCCGACAAGCCCAATGTGGCCCCATGCATCGACATAGCCCGTGAGCTCGGCGAGAAGTTCCTGAAAGGTGAGATAGACCGCATAGAGCTTATCTACCACCATTTCAAGAGTGCAGGCTCGCAGATCTTGCAACGCAAGACCTTCCTGCCTATCGACGTAAACGAAGTCATCGGTCAGGACAATGACCGTGACCTCAGCCACAAGACCGTCACTCCCGAGATGCAGGAATATCTGAGGAAGAACGCCAAGGAAGAGGAGAAGAAAAAGGTGGAGTCGAAGCCGCTCAACGATAATTTCATCGTGGAGCCCGACATGGACACCGTGCTCAAGGCCCTCATCTCCAAGCTTGCCCATCTGATGCTCTACACGGCGCTTCTCGACAGCAATGCTTCCGAGCATGCCGCTAGAATGGTAGCCATGCAGACGGCGACAGATAATGCTGATGAACTATTGCGTGAACTTAATTTGCAATACAATAAGAGTCGTCAGCAAGCTATTACGAATGAACTTCTTGACATTGTCGGAGGTTCAGTAAATGGCTAATTGGAATGTGACTTTATTAAAGTAGGAGGAAAACAAAAATAATCCTCCTGCTTTTTTATGTCATTTTATTCATGGTGATAAGGTTCACCCTTTATGATTGTACATGCACGATATATTTGTTCAACAAAGAGAAGACGAATCATCTGATGTGAGAACGTCATCTTTGACAAAGATACCTTTGTGTCTGCCCTTTCATAGACTTTAGGTGAAAAGCCATAAGGTCCACCTATAACAAATGTAAGAGCTCTTGAAATTTGTTGTTTCTTTTCAATCCACTTTGCAAATTCAATACTCGTGTATTCATTTCCGTGTTCATCAAGCAAAACAAGAGTGTCGGCAGTCGTTATGAGTTTTAGGATTTGGTCTGCCTCCATATCTTTTTGTGTATCAATCGATATCTTTTTGGTATTTTTTAGCTCTGGAATAACTTGAATTTTAAAAGGCATATAATGTTTTATTCGACCGGTATAATCTTCTATTCCTTTTATAATATTCTTGTCATTTGTCTTTCCAACAACTATAAGTCTTGTCTTCATGAAATAATCTTTTTTTTATGAATTTTCTTATTTGTTTCATAATTGTCTCTTCTTTTGGGATTCATGGGAAACCATCCTTTTTTAACTCTCTCACGCTGTTCAAAAAGTTCACCAATTGTCCAAAGAAATGATGCTCCTAAGACTCCTAGTAAAGAAGAAAAATATGTGTCGTTCACATATAATGCAGAGACAAGACATATAAGTCCCATAAGTAAGAATATCCACCAAAATCTTACTCCTGTATAATACTCTGTCTTAATTACGATAGGATGAAAAAGTCCAATAATCAGAAAAGCAGAAATTGCTATTAATATACCTGTAAAATTCATTTTATTATATTATTGATTTGTTTGTTGTTTATTTTAATTGTCTTAGAAGTGACAGCATCTCACCGTTTTCAGATTTGCTGCCAACCGTAATGCGCAAGCAGTTATTGCATAGATTAATGTTAGATACATTTTTTACAATTATGTCATTCTTAATCAGATATTGATAAACAAGACTTGCATCTTTCATTTGTGCAAGAAAGAAATTTGCAGAAGTTGGATATACTTTTATACAAGTTGGTAGGAGGCTGAATGATTCAAGCATTCGTTCTCTCTCCATCAGCATTATACTAATCCATTTGTCAACCTCATACCTCTTGTCAAGTTGCATATTTATCGTTTCTTGTGTCACTGAATTAATATTGTAAGGATATTTCACTTTGTTGAAAATGTCAATTATTGCAGGTTGGGCATATGCCATTCCGACACATAAGGCAGCACACCCCCATGCTTTACTGAATGTATCCAGAACGATAAGGTTCGGATATTTGTGAAGTTCTAATCGAAATGGTTGTTGACATGAAAAGTCGGAATACATTTCGTCGACAATGACAATACCGTCAAATTCCGTGATTATTCCAATGATTTCATTTTTATTAAGATCATTTCCAGTGGGAGTGTTGGGAGAACATATCCATATTATTTTTGTATGTTCATCTGTCGCTGAAAGAATCTTGTCAGCCGAAATCTGGAAGTCTTCATCAAGTTCAACCATACGATATTCTATATCATTTATGTCAGCACATACACGATACATCTTAAATGTTGGTTCTATGGCAACAACATTGTCGATGCGTGGTTCGGTAAAACATCTATATATAAGGTCTATTGTTTCGCCAGAATCATTACCGATGAAAATACAATCAGGGTAGATGCGTTTGATGGGTGATATTCTCTTTTTCAGTTCTATTTGTAAAGGGTCAGGGTAACGGTTAAAAGGCTTATTATATGGGTTTTCGTTATTGTTAAGCATAATCTTCCCATTGCCTTCTGTATGTTTGTTCAATTCGCAAGTATATGATGTAAATCTGAGAATATTCTTGCGAATAAGTTGTTCTAATTCTTTCATGTATTATTTGTTTAAATGTATGATGAATAACGCCATAATATTTTAGATTACTCAAGTTGATTCTGGCTGTCAGAGTTTTATATACCGTTTGTTATATTTTGTTATTTTTATCAGAATACATTATTTTGAAGGTTGATAGCGCAAAATTACTTATTTTCGATTTTATTTGCAAGAAAAGAAGTACCTTTGTATTGCTTTTCTGGAAATTCCATCTGTATAGCTCATAATGAACACTGCAAAATTATGTTTAGAAGGATTATCTTTTTTATGCTTGTATTGTTGCTTTGTAATCTTTCCGCATGTAAAGGTCCAAAGCAGGAATCTGTTGTCGCACCATGGGGAGAAGTAATAAGTGACTCTACAATAAATAACAGTGTATCCAATAGAAATGCAATATTATCAGTTGATGATATTATAGATTGCGGTGAATTGATTGTGTTAACGATGAATGGTCCTGAAACATATTTTGACTACCATGGGCGTGGAATGGGTACACAATATTTGCTTTGTGAAAAATTTGCACAAAAACTTGGTGTTTCACTTAGGGTTGAGGTTTGTAAGGATACAACAGAACTGATTGATAAATTGGCAGGAGGCGATGCCGATATTATTATCTTTATGTTGCCTGATGATGTGTCAAAAAAGAAAGGGCTTATCCCTTGTGGGGCAAAAACACATGACGGTGATTCACATTGGGCGGTTGCAAACGGAAACAATGATTTGGCTGATGCTCTTGAGTGTTGGTATAAACCACATTTTATGGATGATATAAAGAAAGAGGAAAGATTACTGTTTTCTTCAAATAGCGTAAAGCGTCATGTCTATGCTCCATTCTTGGACAGGGCAGGTGGTGTTATATCAAAATATGACGCATTGTTCCGCAGATACGCCCCCTTGGCTAGGTGGGATTGGCGTTTGCTTGCAGCCCAGTGTTATCAAGAATCATGTTTTGACCCTAATGCCAGATCCTGGGCCGGTGCATGCGGCCTTATGCAGATAATGCCATCAACAGCGGATCATCTTGGTTTGGCAAGGTCTGATATGTTCCATCCCGAGCGCAGTATTGAGGCGGCAGTCAAATTCCTTGCCGAATTGACTGCAACATTCCGTGAAGTTCCTTCAACGATGGAACGTCAGTGTTTTGTTCTTGCAAGTTACAATGGGGGAGCAAACCATATAAAGGATGCAATGGCGCTTACTCGTAAATATGGTGGAAATCCTCACCGATGGGCCCATGTCGCTCCTTGGGTATTGAGATTGCAACAGCCTGAATATTATAATGACCCTGTTGTTAGAAATGGCTATATGCGTGGTAGTGAAACAGTTGATTATGTTAATCGTATCCGTCTGCGTTATTCACAATATGGTGGGGTGAAATACACAGGAAAATCAGTTTCAGATGAAAATACTATAATTCCTTATTCTCCTAATGGAATGATTCCGCGCAGAGCTACGAAAAAATATAGATACCATATATAAATGTATTGTATTGTTGTATCTTACAATGGTAAAAAATGTGTAGCGATACGGCTTTTATGCTTGATTTTAAATAGGTGATTTTTTCAGATTTAAATCAAGCATGACAATCCCCTTTTCTGTACAAAGTCCACGTAATATGACAATAAAAAAATTATAGAATATCTCTCGAAGCGTATATTTGTCAAGAAGATGTCCAAAAATGCCGAAAGACATGATTTCATCGCAAATGTCTTGTACGGTGGAGTAATTTATGTTCGGTGCAAAGAACCCTTTTTCGATACATTTCTTGATAAAATCATCAGAACTTTTTCTCTGTTCATCATGCCTCTTACGAAAAAAAGCCCTGACTTCTTCGTATTTTTTTAGTTCCTCTATGAAGAGTGGACTCAACGAATCAAGTTCTGCAAATTTCATTCTAAAAAAAGTAATGACAATATCCAATTCGTTTTCTGCAATCATAGTATAGTCCTGAAGACGTTTTGTGAAATCGTCACAGTCTAGTTTTATACACTCCAAAAGTAGGATTTCCTTATTCGCGTAGATTTCATATAATGTACGTTTTGATATTGATAGATGTGATGCAATGTCGTCCATGCGTACAGCTTTTATGCCCTTTTGCTTAAACATGGGCATTGCAGAACGCAAGATTCTGAATTTCAGTTTTTCTTTGTGCTCTGAAATTGTATATTTGTCGCTTTTATTCATTCTTGTATATTTAACACATACGATGAAATCGCTTATTTTTGTAATCCAAGCCTAAGACATAACATCAAGTATACTTGAAAAACATTCTTATAGGTAGCTTATTTCATACAAAAGTAGAACTTTTTCTTATTATAACAAATAAAAGATTCATGTTTTTCTCATAGTAGAATGATTTATTTATGTTCTGCATTTTATCAATGCACTTTATTTCTTCTAAATTAACTTTTACTCGCTTTTATGTATTAAAATTGAGTTTCAAACATGTTTAATTTCAGTTTTTTTAAAGTTCTGAAGAGTATATTCTTTGCTCGTGAGGAAAATAGATGTAACTTTGCATTCTGAAAATAAATGGTAAAGTCGTATCATATAAAAAGGAAAAAGATATGGACAAGAAGATAAAAATAGTTGTATTGGATGGCTATGGAATGAATCCTGGCGATTTGTCTTGGTATTCACTTGAGAAACTTGGAGAATTGAAGGTCTATGACCGCACATCCTCTGAGAAAATTGTAGGGAGAGCAAGTGGTGCGGAGATTATATTGACAAATAAAGTTGTTATCTCTGCCAACATAATAGAGAAATTACCTGATCTGAAATATATAGGCGTACTTGCTACAGGTTATAATGTTGTTGACACTGTGGCTGCACGGTCAAAAGGTATTGTTGTGACAAACATCCCGGCATACAGTACGGATAGTGTTGTACAGATGACGTTCGCCCATATTTTGAATATCACTAATCGTGTGGCACATTATGCACGTGAGAATCGGGAAGGCAAATGGTCTGCAAGCAAGGACTTCTGTTATTGGGATACACTACTGCCGGAACTTTCCGGACTTACACTTGGAATTGTAGGTTTGGGTAATATCGGTATGAGAGTTGCAAATATTGCCAGGATGTTTGGAATGGAGGTCTATGCTTCTACCAGCAAAAGCTCCGCAAACCTTCCAGAGGGTATTCAGAAAACAACATTCAAGGGATTGCTTGGTGTATGTGACATTCTTTCGCTCCATTGTCCATTGACAAATGGGACAAAGGAAATTATCAATAGGGATAGCATTGCGATGATGAAGCGTGGTGCCGTGTTAATCAATACAGGACGAGGGCCGCTTGTAAATGAGGCGGATGTTGCAGAAGCTTTGCATAGTGGGCATTTGGCGGCGTATGGTGCAGATGTGATGTGTCAGGAGCCACCGTTGTCAAACAATCCTCTTTTAAGCGAGCCCAATGCTTTCATTACTCCTCATGTTGCGTGGGCAACATTGGATGCACGTAAGAGGTTGATGAAAATCGCTGTAGAAAACATTAAAGCCTTTATTGAGAATGCTCCTGTAAATGTTGTGAACTGATGGATTCGATACAGTTTATTATAGAATTTCTTGGAACATTTGCTTTTGCCATATCAGGTATAAGATCAGCCTCATCAAAAAACTTTGATTGGTTTGGTGGATATGTCGTAGGGTTGGCCACTGCTATTGGTGGAGGAACGATTCGGGATGTGATGCTAGGGCAGGTGCCGTTCTGGATGACTAATTCCATATATGTAATATGTACTGCTGCCGCATTGCTGACTTTCATTATGCTGAAAAAGCTTTTTACGCGTTTAAGTAAAACGTGGTTCCTCTTCGATACGCTTGGCTTGGCGCTTTTTACGATTGCGGGAATACAGAAAACGCTTATTGCCGGCTTCCCGTTTTGGGTTGCAATCATTATGGGTTGCATAACGGGAGCTGCAGGTGGAGTTTTACGTGATGTTTTTGTAAATGAAGTTCCGTTGGTCTTCCGTAAGGAGATTTATGCCATTGCGTGCATAATTGGCGGTATAATATATCAGATTTGCGAATTTCTCGGTGTCGGGTTGGAACTTACGGTTATAATAACATTCCTTTCTGTTGTTGTCGTGAGGTTGCTTGCCGTTAAATATGGAATTTCATTACCAGTATTGAAGGATCCTGATTTGTGGAAATAGATATAATCAAGGCGTTTCTGTCTATAAGTGGCAGAGCGCTTTGATTATATCTATTCATGCTCCTTCTTGAAACTTCTTACAATGCTCAAGATTTCCATGCCGTATTTATCTGCCTTACCCTTGCCGATTCCAGGAATGAGCACCAAAGAGTCTTTGTCATCGGGCATTATGTTGGATATTCCAACTAAGGTTTTCTGTGATAGTATGCAATATGCGGGGAGTCCTTCTTTTCGCATCTTCTCCGTGCGCCATTCTGTCAGCTCGTTCAGCAATATAGGGTGCTCATTACTGTCAGGTATTGTTGCCTTCTGCAGTTTCGGCTTTCGGTTCTTTGTCTTTGACTTTGTTTCTATCCCCAACATTACATTAGCTTTCGCCTGAAGAAATCCTTCGCATGTAAATTGATGATTTTGTCCAAACTGTAGCATAGCAACTTTCGTTTTCAGGGCTTCCCTTAGATTTTCTTTTGCATTTTCCGCTTGCTTCTTTATTTGTTTGTTGTTAGTAGGAATATCTGTCCTCAGGTAAAGCTGCCTTATTGGTTCAAGCGCTTTGAGAAAATATTCAGCCCCTTTGCTGATTCTTTCCTGCAATTCATCGCCGATTCCTGTGTCTTTGAATACTGTCATTCTTTCATATTGAAGCCTGAAGCGTTTTGCGACTTCCGTGACTTTAACGTCAAAAAGGGGTTTCTCCTTTTTGTATTCTTCAAGAAGTCTTGGGTATGCTCTGTATAGATGCTCTGTCAGAAGCCGAATCATATTTGCAATAGCCATATCTATAGCCGTGAAGTCAAACAAGTCGCTTATCTGGTGTAGCAGATAGCGATTTTGCATTACTATGATGTCTTTCTCATCAGGGACTCTTGAGAGCATTTCTTCTGTATAGTTCTCGACTTTGTTGTCGCTGATTATGGCCTGCTGTGTGATAGGCGAACTGAGCACAAGACCTTCAAGGGTCTTACATCGGCTTAAAGCCACATATGTTTGTCCGTGGGCAAAAGAACCTCGTGTGTCGATGATGGCATGGCTGAATGTCAATCCCTGACTCTTGTGTATTGTTATGGCCCATGCGAGCCTAACTGGATATTGTTGAAAGATTCCTTCGATATCTTCAACAATTTCCTTGCTTTTGTCGTCAATCTTGTATTTGCAGTTTTGCCATGTCTCCACGCCAACCTCTATAATCTTACCGTCGTCTTTCGATTGCACGGAAAATCCAATCGTATTGATTGCAATTACTTTGCCTATCATGCCGTTATAATAAGCGTGCCTTCCTGATGTGTCGTTCTTGACAAACATCACTTGCGCGCCAAGTTTTAATGTAAGGCTCTTGTCTGTAGGGTAGGAGTATTCCGGATAATTTCCTTCAGTCTTGGCTTCATAATGAAATGTTTCGCTGTCGAGTGCCGAAAGTTCGTGTTCATTGATAGATTGTGCCAAGGCGTTATGTGTAGTAAGTTGTATATATCCATCGTCTGGAGAAGGTTTGAATCCAGGGATATAGCGTTTGTTAAGTTCTGCAAGTGTGTAAGTGTCCATAGTATTGTTGCGTATTTTATTCAATATGTTGATGAATCGTTCGTCGTCCTGTCTGAATACCTTCTTTAATTCTATTGTCACGTATTGTGTCAGTTTCAATGCAATGCTGTCAAAGAAATACGGAGAGGCATAATATTGGCTTAACATGCTCCATTCGTTATCTTTTACGACAGGTGCAAGTTGCTGCAAATCACCGATAAGAAGCAGCTGAATTCCACCGAAAGGTTTGCTGTTGCGGCGAAAACGTTTCAGTGCATCATCAACCGCATCCAGCAGGTCTGCACGTACCATGCTTATTTCATCTATGACAATCAAATCTGCTCCGCGTATGATTTTCAGTTTTTCTTTGCTGAAACGGAATTGCGAATGGATGTCTGTCGCCATTCCCGGAATGAATGGTGAGAAAGGAAGCTGAAAAAAAGAATGGATGGTTACTCCTCGTGCGTTTATTGCGGCAATGCCAGTAGGTGCAAGCACAACAAGACGTTTTTCTGTATGTTCTTTAAGATAACGCAGGAATGTTGTCTTACCAGTTCCTGCCTTGCCTGTAAGAAACAGGCTCGTGTCAGTGTTGTTTACCACATTCCATGCTAATTCCCATTCTTTGTTTTTAACAATAGTTCTTCGATTGTCGGTATTTTTCATACTGGTTGTGTTATTTATTAAACAAAAAAGGAGACTTCTTGAAGATGTCTCCTTTTTTGTACGTCTGCAGGGGTTCGAACCCTGGACCCTCTGATTAAGAGTCAGATGCTCTACCAACTGAGCTACAGGCGCAACATGTTTTGAATTTAAAGATTGGACTAAATTCAAGTCCTCTGTC
>ULRN01004229.1_pt1 | contig 35178 bp, 29 predicted proteins | sample 1955461 | NCBI WGS metagenome assembly ULRN01 (sample SAMEA4835683, study PRJEB28245) | human gut metagenome | biome: gut microbiome; material: fecal sample | place: Denmark | collected 2008 | reverse complement strand
GCGCACGATGTGACCTATACCGCAGAGTACAAGGTGAACAGTTACAAGTTGACGTATATCCTGAATGGAAATGTATTTGCAGAAGACAGTATCGCTTATGGTTCTATAATAACGCCACGAGAATTGTCTGATTCGGATAAAAGCAATTTCTCTGGATGGGAAGGACTACCTGATATAATGCCTGCGCATGATGTTGTTGTTTATGGAACTACAACAGCTACTGGAGTTTCTACGGTTTATAATAATAATCAGATTGTCACTGTTTATTCTGTCAATGGTACTGTTGTCAAACGCAATATAGATAAGTCTTGTTTGACAAAATTACTACCTACAGGGGTATATGTTGTTTCTGGCAAAAAGATACTGATAAAGTAGGAAAATAGATATTTCAAAGGTTTAAGGTGCTTGTGTGAATTCAACCATAAGCACCTTTTTCGTAATAAGACTTTATGTCTATTTAAATACGATGCTACAAAACAGACAATTGAAATAATCATATAGAGGAAATTTGGCAAGAATATTCAGGGTGGCTTCACCCAACCATTCGACGGCCATACACCTTTATTCCTTGACATCGTATTAGATATGTCATGGAAATGGTAAGTGGAGAGTTCCATTATTCTTCTTTCGGGGCCTTTAATAAGTATTGATTCATCCTCAATGAGGTAAGTGGCTTAATATAAAAATTGCTGCAAAATTTTAAATCAAAAGATTATGTGCAGCAGCGAAGATTTAGAAAGTTTATATTCCCCGTACCAGATGGAGACAATGCCGAATGGCATCTCTATTGAATGTTTCTGTTAAACTTTTATAAATAATCGGTTTGTTGCGGGTGCGGGTTATTATAGTATGTGGAAAAATTCATACCTTTGCAATCCGATTATTCAACGGGGAAAGACTTAGAACCCCACGGACGGTGTGTTAATAGTTGTACTTTTGGCCGAGTGCGGCGGTTAGTGAATCAGCGTTCAAACGGCTTTCTGAATATCCTGTAGCGTATACCTTATATATATAAGGTGCGGGAGGGACGATTGGAAAGGCGTGAAGAAAGTAATAAAAAAACGTTTTTTAGTAGTAAAATTTTAACATCAGAATGAACACTTTAAGTTACAAGACTATTTCCGCCAACAAGGAGACAGTAAACAAAGAGTGGGTTGTTGTTGACGCCACAGACCAGGTAGTTGGTCGCCTTTGCTCAAAGGTTGCAAAACTGTTGCGCGGAAAGTACAAGCCAAACTTCACACCACACGTAGACTGTGGTGACAACGTAATCATCATCAACGCCGGCAAGGCTTACTTCACCGGCAAGAAGGAGACTGACAAGGTCTACACCCGTTATACTGGTTACCCAGGCGGACAGCGCTTCAACACTCCTGCCGAGCTCCGTACTCGCAAGGGTGGTGTGGACAAGATTATTCGTCACGCTGTAAAGGGTATGCTTCCAAAGGGTCCTCTGGGACGCCATATCTTGGACAACCTTTATGTTTATGAGGGAACAGAGCACAACCACGAGGCTCAGAAGCCAAAAGCAATTGATATTAACCAGTATAAATAATTCACACGATAATGGAAGTAATTAACGCAATTGGTCGCCGCAAGAGTGCTGTTGCCCGTGTTTACATGAGCGAGGGTACAGGCAAGATAACCATTAACAAGAAAGATATTACTGAGTATTTCCCATCAGCAATCGTACAGTATGTAGTTAAGCAGCCGCTGTTGGCTCTCGATGCTGTTGAGAAGTATGACATCAAGGCTAACCTCGACGGTGGCGGTTTCACAGGTCAGAGCCAGGCTCTCCGCCTCGCTATCGCCCGCGCGCTCGTTAAGGTGAACGCTGAGGACAAGAAGACTTTGAAGGATCACGGATTCATGACTCGCGACTCTCGTGCCGTTGAGCGTAAGAAGCCAGGTCAGCCAAAGGCTCGTCGTCGCTTCCAGTTCAGCAAGCGTTAATCCCCTGGGGATGGCTGAACGCTGTTTAGCATCTAAACTGCCGGGACCACCCTGTTTTGCATTGGAATATAGAATATGTATATGAAGATAATGACAGGAGAAGACTGAAAAGGATTGCAGAAGAAGGAATTCTTCATTTCCCATTCTTCATTCTTCATTCTTCATTCAACAGGACTACCCGTCGGTTGGTTCTAACGAAAAAGAATTAATAAGAAAGTAAACAACAACATTTAACAAGAAAACAAAATGTCAAGAACAAATTTTGATATGCTTCTGAAGGCCGGATGTCACTTCGGTCACCTTACCCGCAAGTGGAATCCTGCAATGGCTCCTTATATCTTCATGGAGCGCAACGGCATTCATATCATCGATCTGTATAAGACAGCTGCCAAGATTGACGAGGCTGCTGAGGCTCTGAAGCAGATTGCAAAGTCAGGAAAGAAAATCCTGTTCGTTGCTACTAAAAAACAGGCTAAGGACGTTGTAGCTGCCAAGGCTGCTTCTGTCAACATGCCATACGTTATCGAGCGCTGGCCGGGCGGTATGCTCACCAACTTCCCTACAATCCGCAAGGCTGTGAAGAAGATGGCCAACATCGATAAGCTGATGAACGACGGAACTTATTCTAACCTGTCAAAGCGCGAGATTCTGCAGATCTCACGTCAGCGTGCTAAGCTCGAGAAGAACCTCGGTTCTATCGCCGACCTTACACGTCTGCCATCTGCACTCTTCGTAGTTGATGTTATGAAAGAGGCCATCGCCGTTAAGGAGGCTAAGCGTCTTGGTATTCCTGTATTCGCTATCGTGGATACAAACTCCAACCCTAAGGACGTTGATTTCATGATTCCTGCAAATGATGACGCAAAGGACAGCATCGACGTAATCCTGTCAGCTTGCTGCGACGCCATCAACGAGGGTCTTGAGGAGCGCAAGGTGGAGAAGGCTGACGAGAAGGCTGCCAAGGAGCAGGCTGAGACAGCTGAGGACAAGCCAAAGCGCGCACGCAAGGCTGCACGCAAGGACGCTCCTGCAGAGGAGGCTCCAGCTGAGGCTTAATCAATGACAGAATAAAGAGAGAATGGGAACGTTGGATTAATGATTTTACGGAAAACTTAATTCAATGTTCCTTTTTCAATATTAATCCAAAACTTAATTCAATATTAAAGACTATGGCTGTATCAATAGCTGATATTCAGAAGCTGCGCAAGATGACTGGCGCCGGTCTTTCTGATTGCAAGAAGGCTCTCACAGACTCTGAGGGCGATTTCGAAAAGGCAGTAGAGATAATCCGTGAGAAGGGACAGGCTATCGCTGCAAAGCGTTCTGACCGCGAGACTTCCAACGGTTGTGTACTCGTTAAATATGTTGACGGCTTCGCTGCGATGATCGCATTGAAGTGTGAGACAGACTTCGTTGCCAACGGAGCTGACTATATCAAACTGACACAGGATATCCTCGACGCTGCAATCGCAGCAAAGGCAAAGAGCCTGGACGAGGTTAAGGAGCTGACATTGGCTGACGGAACAAAGGTTCAGGACGCTGTCATCGCACGCTCTGGTATCACCGGTGAGAAGATGGAGCTCGACGGCTACAACTTCATCGAGGGTGAGAACGTTTCTACATACGACCACATGGGCAAGCACACTCTCTGCACAATGGTTCAGACAAACAAGCCGGCTGAGGAGCAGGCTCACGCCGTTGCAATGCAGGTGGCTGCCATGAAGCCATTGGCTCTGAACGAGGCTGGCATCGCTCCAGAGGTTATCGAGGAGGAGAAGAAGGTTGCTGCCGAGAAGACAAAGCAGGAGCAGGTTCAGAAGGCTGTTGACGCAGCTCTGAAGAAGGCTGGCATCAATCCTGCTCACGTAGACTCTGAGGAGCACATGGAGTCTAACATGGGCAAGGGATGGATCACTGCTGAGGACGTTGCCAAGGCTAAGGAAATCATCGCTACCGTATCTGCAGAGAAGGCAGCAAACATTCCTGCAGCTATGCTTGAGAACATCGTGAAGGGTCGTATCAACCGCTTCTTCAAGGAGAGCTGTCTGCTCGACCAGGAGTTCATCCAGGACACAAAGATGTCTGTTGCCGACTACTTGAAGGCTGCCGACAAGGACCTCACCGTGGTTGACTTCAAGCGTTTCTCTCTGAGCGCAGACTAATCCGCAGGATTATCTACACATAATACAAAGCCAGGCAAGGGATTCAAGTAATCGTTTGCTTGGCTTTTATTGTTTATTTGTCTGACCATAACCATAACATTTATTGCGTATGAAAAAACTGAATATCTTTATAAAAGCACTATTGTCAGTAATAGTTGCAATGGCATGCCAATGCGCATACAGCCAAATCACGGTGGTTGATGCAAACGACAAGCTGCCCGTCATATCCGCAAGCGTCTTCAACGGCGAGGGGACGGATGTCATAGGAATCACCGACTACGACGGAAAACTGCCCAAAGCCGCAGAACGGCTCAAGAGCATACACATACAGCATATAAACTACATGCCGGTAAACGTAGATCTGCAGTTGCTGAAAGACTCGCTGATATTCCTCAAACCCTGCACCCGCAAGCTTCCCGAAGTGAAAATCACGAAGCAGAAAGATGCAATGCTAAGGATGAAGGTGTACGTCAGACAGATGAGCGTGCTGAAAAACAAGCCGGCAACCGTGAGCGAAAGCATAGTATATATGTATTTCAAGGAAAATACAGACAAAGACAAACCGGATTCATACAAAATCCTGTCGGAAGCCAGATACAAGGACGAAAAGGCGTTTGAGGGCGAGACAAAGATGCTCAGTTCAATGGCAAACTTCGGCAACCCTACAACATTCGCACGCTTCAACGGATACAAACACTATAACACGTTGAAGGGGTCGAGAAGAATCAGAAGCGGATGGAAAAGACTGGGCATGGTATGCTATATGAACGAAGACCCGATAAACAAACGCTGCGAAATAGTTACAGACAGCATGTTTTCCGACAAACCGTTCAAGGTGCCTGTCCTCGGATTCTCATTCGGTGACGTGTACAACAGCGAAACATACAGTACGGAATACGGAGAACCGAAAATATACAACCTGATAAATATGACCGACAGATACCGCGCCTACCAGACAAAGACCATGGGATACGTGGATACTGTCGTGGAAATGTACATCCTCGGCATCGAACTGGTATCAAAGGCGGAGATGAAAGCCGACAAGAAACTCAAGCCCGTACCGTTTGAAAGACCCGAAGGCATCGTTACTACAGGTGACTGGCTGACCGCTGCAATAAAGAGAATGACAAAGACAGAATGACAGAACATATATAAAACATACAGAACAATGAAAATATTCGGAGTAGGATTGAATTATCCGCAACACAATAAAGAGCCAAAAGAAACGTTATATAGGGGAGAGAACCCCGTGGTGTTCATGAAGGCAGACTCGGCACTGCTGAAGGACGGCAAACCGTTCTTCCTGCCCGACGACATGGGGCGCGTGAACTTCGAGACGGAAATCGTGGTGCGCATCTGCCGCCTGGGCAAGGCGATACCGGCGCGCTTCGCCCACAGATACTATGACGCCGTGACCGTGGGAATCGACTTCACGGCAATCGACATGCTGAACAAGATGCGCGAGAAAGGGCTGCCGTGGGAGATGTGCAAGGCGTTCGACGGTTCGGCCGTAATCGGAGAATGGGTTCCGGTGGAGAAATTCCGCAACGTGCAGGCGCTGCCGTTCCATCTCGACATCAACGGCAAGACCGTGCAGGAGGGATGCACCTGCGACATGCTCTTCAAGATAGACGAAATAATAGAATACATAAGCAAGTACTTCACACTGAAGACCGGCGATATCCTATATACCGGCACCCCCGTGGGCGTTGCTCCGGTGAATATCGACGACCATCTGGAGGGATACATTGAAAGTAGGAAAGTGCTTGAATTTAACGTGAAATAGATGATAAGGAATATACTTCTTTCGATAATGCTGCTTCTCTGTCCTTTCGGCATGAAGGCACAGAAGTTCTTCAACCTCACCGCCGACGAAGTAAGAATCGGCGAACAGCTGCCGTGCTTCACGTATTCGCAGAAGCTCGGTACGCAGTACGCCGACTCCACATACAGCGTCGCCATAGAATATCCCGAATACATGGAGATGGAAAAGGCAGACATCGCAAGGCTCAAGAGCGTATGGCAGGGAGCCCTGCCGCAGGAGCCTGTGGTGAACAGCCGTGTGGTGGTGGAGAGGAAAAGCGGCATACTGGAAGTATATTTCAATCCGATAGTATACAGAGACGGCAAATACCAGAAGCTCGTAAGCTTCATGCTCCGCGTCAAGGCTGCGGCGAAGGCACAGGGCATAATGCGCGCCAACTCCAATGCGGAGGCATCGAAGGCAGACCGCTATGCCAAGAATTCGGTGTTGGCAAAGGGCAGATGGGCAAAGATACGGGTGCCGTCGAGCGGCGTATACAGTCTTTCCGACGCCTTCATCAAGCGGGCCGGATTCACAGACCCGGGCAAGGTGAAGGTGTACGGCTATGGCGGAGCCCTGCATTCGGAGGAACTCAACGGGCAGGACATCATGAAATACGACGACCTGAAGGAGGTGCCTACGTGCAGCTATGGCGGCAAAAGGTTGTTCTATGCCGTGGGAACGGTGACCTGGAGCGCCCCCGAAGAACTCACCCGTACGCGCAATCCTTATTCCGACTACGGATATTATTTCCTCACGCAGGGCGACGATGCGCCGGCTACGGTAGACTCCACGGCGTTCGTCAGTTCCTTCTATCCCTCGAATGATGACTATCACGCACTGCATGAAGTGGACAATTTCGCTTGGGGACAGGGTGGAAGAAACCTGTTTGAGAGTGCTCCGATAAACGTTGGCGCCACCGGCAGCTACACGATTACGGTGCCGGCAGGAGTGACATCAGCCTACATGAAGGTGGCGCTGACGGCAAGTTCGGAGACAACGGCACAGATATCCGTCAACGACTCCGTGGTGGGCCGTATCAGCATGTCGAAGGGCGGCACGTATGATATGGGTGTGGGCAACTCCGATATTTACAGGAACATCAACAACCTGCAGCCATCCAATACCATAAAGATAAAGAACCTCGGCAGCAACATCATCCGCCTCGATTATATCGCCATGACCTTCCGCGACGGGATAAGGCCCGCACCGAACCTCAAGGACGGCACATTCCCCGAGCCGGAATACTTATACAACATAACAAACCAGAACCATCATGCCGACAAGGCCTGCGACATGATAATCATCATCCCAACGAGCCAGAAGCTGCGCCAGCAGGCGGAGAGACTGAAGGAATACCACGAGAAGCACGACAAGATGAGCGTGCGCATCGTGCCGGCAGACGAACTCTATAACGAATTCTCGAGCGGAACGCCGGAGGCAGACGCATACCGCCTCTATCTGAAGATGTTCTATGACAGGGCGGAGACGGAAAGCGATATGCCCAAATATCTCGTGCTCTTCGGCGACTGCGTATGGGACAACAGGATGAATACCACCGCCACGGCAAACAAGAGCGTGGACGACTATCTGCTCTGCTTCGAGAGCGAGAACTCCCTTCATGCGATACAGAACTTCGTGGACGACGGATACTTCTGTGCCCTCGACGACGGAGAGGGCAGGGGAGCGTCGACGACAGATTCGAAGACCGACAAATACGATATCGCCGTGGGCCGTTTCCCCGTATCTACCGCCGATGCCGCCAAGATAATGGTGGACAAGACGATAAGCTACATGAACAAGGAGAATTCGGGTGCATGGCAGAATGTGGCGATGTTCCTCGGCGACGACGGAAACAACAACGTCCACATGCAGGCAACCGACGAGGCAGCCGGCATCGTGGAGAAGCTTGCGCCGGGACTTCAGGTGAAGAGGGTGTTGTGGGATATGTACCCGCGCGTAACGTCCGCCACCGGAAGCACATACCCCGAAATCGCCGCGCTGGTGAAGAAGCAGCAGAACGAGGGAGCATTGCTCTTCAACTACTGCGGCCACGGACGAGCCGACCAGATGTCGGGCGAGAATGTGTTGAGATACAATGATTTCGCGGACTTCAGGAACAAGGGACTCTCGTTCTGGATTACCGCCTCGTGCGACATTATGCCGTATGACGGCACTGTGAACAATATCGGCGAGACTGCCGTGCTGAATCCGAGCGGAGGAGCCGTGGCATTCTACGGCACCACGCGAACCGTATATACCAATTATAACAAATACCTTGACGATGCCTACCTTACCGCCCTCTTCACCAAGGTGGACGGCAAGTATATATCCGTGGGCGAGGCGCAGCGCGTGGCAAAGAACAAACTCGTGATGCCAGGCAGCGGATCAGGCAGCGACAATACCATCAACAAGCTCCAGTATGCATTGCTCGGCGATCCTGCCCTGGTGTTGAACATCCCTACAGACTCCATCATAATCGACAGCATAAACGGAGTGGCCATTGCCGATGCTGCGGAACTGCCGCAGATTAAGGCAGGGTCGAAGGCCGTGATAAAGGGCCACGTGGTGAACTCCGCATCGGAGAACGGCGTGAATGCGTCGTTCAACGGTATCGTGAATATCACCGTGAAGGACGCCAAGGAGAAAATGGCAGGTAGAATGAATGACACGAGCGATGAGGGAACAAACAAGTCGTATGTATACTACGACCACATAAAGACCATCTTCAGCGGCAGCGACAGCATACGTTCGGGCAGATTCAGTGTGCCGTTTGCCGTTACTAAAGATATCAACTATTCCGATGCCAAGGGACTTATCACCGCCTTCGGCATAAGCAGCGACGGCAAGAGCACGGCAAACGGAAGCAGCGACAGCTTCATCGTGGGCGGTTCGGAAGAACTGTCCACAGACTCCCTCGGTCCCTCGGTCTATTGCTATCTCAATTCGCCCGGTTTCACGAACGGCGATGATGTTAACCCGACACCGTATTTCGTGGCCGAGATATCCGATGAGGACGGACTGAACACGTCGGGCAACGGCATCGGGCATGATCTGCAGCTCGTTATCGACGAAGACCCGATGAAGACCTACAAGCTCAACGACAACTTCTCGTTCGAGTTCGGCTCATATACCAAGGGAACCACGTTCTACAACATTCCGGAGCTGGATGAAGGACCCCACGTATTGAAATTCATGGCATGGGACATAATGAACAATCCGAGCGTCTCCACACTGAAGTTCAATGTGGTGCGCGGCCTTACGCCGAGGATGACAAAGGTGTATTGCACAAATAATCCGGCGCGTACAAGTACCACGTTCATTGTCGCCCACGACCGTTCGGGCAGCAACGTGGACGTATGCATCGAGGTGTTTGACTCGAGTGGCCGCCTGCTCTGGAAACACAACGATGTTGGGGCCACATCAGGCATAACCTATACATACACATGGGACCTCTGCACGGGTGGCGGCGGAAAGCTCCAGTCTGGCATCTACCTCTACCGCGTGCGTCTGAGCAGCGACGGCAGCAGTGAGGTGTCAAAGGCAAAGAAGCTCATCGTGCTGGACTGATGAGAAACTTTACAGTCCCCAAATACAATAATATCCCGCTTTATCAGTTATCATATAGCAATTCGGAATGAGAAAGAAGCTGATTCCGAACAGGGAGAAACGATTCAGAATAAGTACCAAAGAAATATAGAATAATGAAGAAGAACTTGAGAATACTTGCATTGACGGCAATCCTTGCCATAGTAGCTGCAGGCGCAAAGGCGCAGGACAAGCGAGCCATGTTCAACCCTATCCACACGGCACTCGTGTCGCAGTCCATTGCCCCTGATGCTCGTGCCGCCGGTATGGGAGATGTGGGAGCAGCCACCGACCCAGACGTGAACTCGCAGTACTGGAACCCGGCAAAATATCCGTTCTGCATCAGCCGTGCCGGTCTTGCCCTGAACTATACCCCTTGGCTCCGCTCGCTGGTAAGCGATATGGACATTGCCTATCTCGCAGGATATTACCGCATAGGCGACTACAGTGCCGTGTCGGCGTCATTGAGGTATTTCTCGCTTGGTGAGGTGTATACTGGAGTGGATGCCGGAACAACGGATTTCTCCAATGCGCAGACCATCAATCCGTATGAGATGTCGTTCGACGTGGCTTACTCGCTGATGCTTAGCGAGAAGTTCTCCATCGCAGCAGGTGTGCGCTATCTTATGTCGGATATGCAGTACAGCTCAGACGAGGAACGTACCGCTTCGAGCGCTTTCGCAGCCGACATTGCCTGCTACTACAACAACTATATCAATATAGGTTCGCGCGAGTGCCAGCTCGGAATCGGTCTTAATGTAAGCAATATCGGTAGTAAGATAAGGTTCGGCGGAAGCAACTACAGTGAATTCATCCCTACCAATATGCGTCTCGGTGCAGCCCTCATGGTGCCTATTGACGAGTTCAACCGCTTCACGATTTCTGCTGATGCCAACAAGCTCCTTGTGCCTACATATCCGCAGCAGAAGGAGGGAGAGGACCCAGATGTCTATGATCAGCGTGTGGAAGATGAATATTACAACACGAGCAGCATCTCCGGTATGTTCAAGAGCTTCGGTGATGCCCCCGGCGGATTCAAGGAAGAACTTGAGGAGGTGAACTGGAGCGTTGGTGCGGAGTATATCTACAATGACAAGTTCTCCCTTCGTGCCGGTTATCATCATGAGTCGGAGAACAAGGGAAACCGTAAATACTTCACCGTGGGTGCCGGCTTCCGCATGAGTGCCTTCAATCTCGATTGTGGATATGTGATTGCAACAGCAAAGAGTAACCCACTCGACCAGACTCTTCGATTCACTCTTGCATTCGATATGGATGGACTGAAGGATTTGTTTAAGAGAAGGTAATACCCACCCTGTAACCCACCCTGTAACCCACCCTGTAACCCACCCTGGCCCTCCCAAAGGGAGGGAATGGAGATTACCTTAATGTCCACCTTAATACCCACTCTGGCCCTCCCAAAGGGAGGGAATGGGAAGTTTGTTTTTATTTAATTTTTTTGGATATGAAATATGGATATCAGACTACAGATGGAGCTGATTATAAACTTCTGTTGGAACATGCAAAAAAAATGAGAAATAATCCTACGGAAGCAGAATCTGTATTGTGGAACTATTTAAAAGGAAACGGACTGAATGCCCATTTCAGACAACAATATCCTATATGTGGCTATATTCCTGATTTCGTATGTCTCCGATTGAATCTTATCATTGAAATAGACGGGGGGGATCATTTGGTAGGTGAACAGCCGGAACAGGATAAAAACCGTCAAGAATATTTGGAAAGTCAGGGGTTTACTTTCTTGAGATTTACAAATGAACAGGTCCTTTATGATACGGAAGAGACAATCAGTATCATAAAAGATTATATAGAAGAACTTAAAGCAGAAATACCCAATAAGTCAAGTCTGTCTTCATTCCCTCCCTTGGGGAGGGCCAGGGTGGGTTCAATACGTGTAGGATTCGGTTTTGATGTGCATAAGCTTGTGGAAGGTCGTGACCTTTGGCTTGGCGGAATAAAGATTCCGCACTCTCTCGGCCTTCTTGGCCACAGCGATGCCGATGTTCTTATCCATGCCATCTGTGACGCTCTGCTTGGAGCAGCAAACATGCGAGACATCGGTTATCACTTTCCTGACACCTCTGCAGACACCCTCGACATAGACAGCAAGATACTTCTCAAGAAAACCGTAGAACTTATAGCCACAAAGGGCTATCATATAGGGAACATTGATGCCACCATCTGTGCCGAGCGCCCCAAGATAAATCCCCATGTCGAGGCGATGAAGGAATGTCTTGCCCGTGTTATGGATATCGACATTGACGATATCTCCATCAAGGCAACCACCACGGAGAAGCTCGGCTTCACCGGTCGTGAAGAGGGCATCAGCGCATACGCCACGGTGCTTGTCTGCAAGGCATAAAAGGAGTGTTATGGAGAATACGGCAGACAATACGAGTGGGGTTCTCGGGCAGCAGGTCAATTGGGAAGAGTTGTATTTCTATCAGAAATCAGACGTGTTGTACCAGTTGTCCTTTTCATTCTGCAACAGATTCATCCACCTTTACAAAGACCGTACGCGCGACCAGGTAATCCAGGCCGCCCGTTCGTGCAAGCAGAATATCGTGGAGGGCCTTGCCGATGGAATCACTTCATCTGAGATGCAGCTGAAGCTCTTGAATGTGGCAAGGGCTTCACTAAAGGAATTGCGCGAAGACTATGAGGATTATGTCAAGTCGCGCCATTTGCAATTCTATATTGCTGGAGACAGCCGCTATGACGTGATGCTCGATTATTGCCGCCGTCATAACAGACTTTCTGATTATGAACCTTTTTTCGTCCAATGGAGCGATGAGCAGATGTGCAATTATGCCATTACCTTATGTCATATGGTTGATAGAATGATGATGTCGTTTCTTAAAGGTCTTGAACAGAAATTCATAACCGAGGGTGGCATAAAGGAACGGATGCACAAGGCGCGTACCGGATACCGTGACCGGCAGGATGCAAGGCTCAAGGAGCTTGAGAAGAGCTATCCTCTTCTTGAGCAGGCTCTCGCTGACGCCAAGGCAGAGGCGATGAAATGGAAGACTGCCTATGATGACCTCAGGGAAAGGGCCCTGAGGGCATATAACTCGCAGAAAAGGGAGATTGAAGAGCTGAAGAAGAGGCTGGGGGAGGAGTGAGGCTGGTGTTTTTTGTGGGGAAGGGCTGGACTGTCTAGAAATTCTAGTTATTCTAGACTTTCTAGATATTCTAGACATTCTAGATATTCTAGACATTCTAGGGATTCTAGATTTTCAAGGAGTCCTGGATAATCCATATCCTTATTTATCCTCCAGGATACCTTTCAGGAGATAGGTGGCGTTTTGGTTTTTGGCAGTTCCGGGGGAAATCTTATATGAATATATTATGTTTTGGGAGAGCTTTATCTCGAAGCAGAAATTGTGGAAACGCGAAGGGTATTCATCGGCAAGCTTGGAGAGCTCAAGGTCGTGGGTGGCGATGATGCCGCTTACGGGGAGCTTCGCAATGGCCTCAAGAAACATCCGCGAACCGTTCAGCTTGTCGAGGGAGTTGGTGCCCTTGAGAATCTCGTCGAGGATGATAAGTGTGCGTGGAGCCGCCTTCACGTTGTCGAGCAACTGGCGGAGCCTTAGCAGTTCGGCGTTGAAATAGCTTATGCCATGGGCAAGGTCATCGCTCGTGCGCATGCTGCTGAAGAGGTTATACAGCGACACACGGAGCTTTTCCGCAAACACTGGCATTCCGCATAGCGCCATCACATAGTTGATGCCAATGGAGCGCAGGAATGTGCTCTTGCCTGCCATGTTGGCCCCCGTAATGATATAGTAGTTGCCGTCGACGACGGAGAAATCGTTCCTCACCGCCTTCTCGCCGAGGAACGGATGATACAGTCCTTTTGCCTCATATATAATCTTGTCGGTATCCACAATATCGGCATCCACGGCCTGCGGCTCGTTATAGCGCATTGTTGCCATCGACACCATTGCGTCAAGCTCGCTCACGGCGTCAATCCATACCTGCATCGCCTCCATGTTGCGCTTCTGCCACATGAGATAACGCCTCACGAGGAAGAAATCGCTATATGCCAAGGCATTGAAGATGACGAGTCCGAGCACGTTTGCCCGTCGGTCGAGCGCATCGAGAATGCCCTTCAGCTCCTTCAGCGAACCGAGTGCCGTCCCGCCGATTCTTCCGGCAATCTCCCTGTTCCCTTCCTCCTTGAAACCAGCAGCCGAGATAATCTTTAACAACTCGATGTATGCCTTCATACTGCTGTTGATCTTCTCAACCGACTTGCTTATTGTCTTTATCGCCTTGGCCGATGTGCCGATGCTCAGTGCGAGCTGCACCACGGTCCATGTGCATACCCAGTCGGCACTCACGGGAGTGAACACAGCCAACAGCAGCAGTGCGATGAACACCACCATCGAAGCCGCCGCCATGACCAACGCCCTCCTTGAAGCCGCCCCTTGCGGAATATCTGCATTGCGCGTCTCCTCAATCGCGCGGCGTATAGCCTCCGTGTCCACCTTCTTGCCGTAGCCCGTGGCAAGGAAATCCGTGCGCCACGGCTCCATCCCTGCCAACTCCGCAATCGCCGCCCTGCGCCTGTTGATGTCAGCCACCTTCGCACCACCCTCGGAAAGCGGCAGTCCGCATTCCGACAGAATCTGCGCCAGACGGTCGCTGCCGCCCGAAGTCACCGTGCGGCAGATGCGCTGAAAGAGCGAATGTTCGCCGAAGATATCCATGTCGTAGGCATACTGATGGTTGGGATTGATGAATCTGCATCCGTCGTCGCCCTTGGAGTGGTCGCCGTCCATATACCTCATGTTGTCCCTGTATACCCCCAGATGCGCCTCGCTGTCCTCAATCCTGCGGGAGTTGTTCCCGTCTGCCACCTTGATGCCCTTGAACAGAGCCAGCGGCAGACAGAACAGGGCGATGAACTCCATCGTGGGAATATATCCCGAGAAGTATGCCACGCCCATGCCTACACCGATGACAAACAGCGAAATCTCCGCCGTTATGAAATATTTCACCCTGGCCTTCCTGCTCTCCAGTTCAGCCGAAAGGGCGTTGATTCTTTCCGTATAGTAACTCCTTATTTCTTTCTTTTCCATTGTTTTCAGATGATGGTAGTGTTGTACATTGCGGTATGAATGCCATAAAACAAAAACAGGCAGCCAATCCTCTTTTCGGGGACGAGCTGCCATATTTCTTTTCGTCGTTGTTCTAACGAAGGATGAGAGCAGGAGATTATTCCTTTGTGATAACTCTCTTCTCAGCGATACGAGCCTTCTTACCGGTGAGCTTGCGCAGGTAATACAGCTTGGCGCGGCGAACCTTACCAACCTTGTTCAGCTCGATGCTTGCGATGTTAGGAGACTCCATTGGGAAGATACGCTCTACACCAACAGTTCCAGACATCTTGCGTACAGTGAAACGCTTCTTTGTTCCCTCACCGTTGATCTTGATGACAACACCACGGTAGAGCTGGATACGCTCTTTAGAACCCTCGATAATTTTGTAAGCTACGGTAACAGTGTCACCAGCCTTGAACTTAGGATACTGCTTCTCGCTTGCAAATGCTTCCTCAGCAACTTTAATCAAATCCATTGTAATTTGTAATTTTAAAATTGTTTATCGTTCCAACGCAACATAACAGGCCACTCTTCTTCCTGCCAGCGATTACGCCGAAAAGCGGTGCAAAGGTAGACATAATTCCTGTAACTGCCAAATTATTCGGGGGTTATATGAAAAAAAACGCCTTGCAAGGGAAATGACAAACAAAAAAGGATACTTTTTCTATCCAGATATCAGTTATAGGAAAAAGTCCCGTATGATATACAAAAAAGGATACTCGGCGAGTATCCCTATAAGTGACTCCGGTGGGATTCAAACCCACGACCTTCAGAACCGGAATCTGACGCTCTATTCAGCTAAGCTACGGAGCCAAACGATGTATTTGGTGGGTGCAAAGGTAATTTTATTTTGTGGTATTACAAAATTTATCACTAATTTTGTGGCATCGAATCATAAAATGAGCAACGTAATATAAAAAGGAAAAGATGAGGAAAGGGATTTTCATGGCTTTCATGGCCGTCATGATGATGACGGCAGGGACCGGCGCAAGGGCGCAGGAGACAGGAGGAATGAAATGGAAGGTGGAGGAGACCGTGAGCCGGCGTGACGCTGAGGCTTATGGCATCGGGCGCTGCTTCCGCTCTATGGAAATCCCCGACGACGTGTTCCGCAGGATGAAGGGCCGTTCGTACAAGAGCTACTGCACCGTGGCGCGCTCCTCGCTGCGCTATCTCCGCATGTTGCACTATGACCTTGATGGGAAGATAAAGGTAGGCGAGATGGTATGCCATAAGGATGTGGCGAAGGATCTGCTTTCCATCTTCCGCAATCTCTTCGACGCGCGCTATCCGATAGAACGGATGAGGCTGATTGATGATTACGGGGCGGACGACGAACGGTCGATGGCGGCGAACAATACGTCGTGTTTCAACTTCAGGTACGTGGCCAACACCCGTGTGGCGTCGAACCACAGTTGGGGTAGGGCGGTGGACGTGAATCCGCTGTATAATCCCTGTGTGAAGCGTCGGCGGAACGGTAGTGTGGATGTGAGTCCGAAAAGCGGCCGGCGCTATGCCGACCGCTCACGCAATTTCTCATGTAAAATAGACAAGAATGATTTGGTCTATAAGGAGTTCATCCGCCACGGCTTTGTATGGGGCGGCAGTTGGAAGTCGCTCAAAGACTACCAGCATTTTGAGAAAAAGAAGTAGAGTCCCAATTCTTCACTCTTCATTCTTCATTTTCATCCCGTCCACGATACTGTCGGCAAGACTGATATTAGGCACGGTGATGGTGCTGCATCCCAGAGCCTCGGCGGCGAGGATATAGATCTCGGCAGCCGGCACGATAACGTCGGCGCGGTCAACCTTCAATCCGTATTCCGCAATCCTCTCGCTGATGCTCAGAGCCTTCAGCTTGTTGTGTATGTCCTTGATTTCGTCCACCTTGATTTCCTTCGGGTCCTTCTTGGAGTGGGTTAGCTTGAAGAGCTTGTTGATGTTTCCGCCGGAGCCGATGAGATGGATGCCGGGAATCTCCTTGGCATAGAGCGAGAGGTCTACCTGCATCTCCTTTATTTCCGATGGCGCCACCTTGCCGCTGAGCATCCTCAGCGTACCGATGTTGTATGATTTGCTGTGGGCCAGTATGCCGTTGTGGAGCAGCGAAACCTCCGTGCTGCCGCCGCCCACGTCGATGTAGGCGAAGTCGCCCATGGTGCAGTCGGTGTTCTCGATGATGTTGTTGCGCAGCAGCATAGCCTCCTCCTGTCCGTCGATAATCTCCACCCTTATTCCGGTCTTCTTGTATAGCCTCTTCAATACCTTCTCTCCGTTCTCGGCGTCGCGCATGGCCGATGTGGCGCATGCCCTGAAGCTCACCACGTCGTTGAGCTTCATGATATGTTTGAATGCCTTGAGCATCTGCTCCATCTTCTCCTCGCGCTCCTTGGAGATCTTGCCGAGCGAGAACACGTCCTTGCCCAGACGCAGCGGCACGCGCATATACATCACTCTGGAAATCTTGGGTTCACCCTCGCCGTTGGCGCGGAAGAAGTTCTTTATCAGCAGTCGTGCACCGTTTGAACCGATGTCAATCGCCGCCATGTTGAATGATATGTCGAATCCGTATTTCTCCGACTTCTCCTGTTTTTCCTTCAGTTTGTTGCTTTCAGCCGTAGATGGTGTCTTTGCGGCTGCTTCATTGGTCTTTGCCATTAGCTTGCATCTTTTTGTATATTTCCTCTTGTGATCTGAATTCCTTGTTGTCGACGGCCGGCTGTATCGGGTCGTTGCCCTTGCCGTCTACGAGTCTGCCGTTAGTGGTGTCGGCAAGTCCGTATTCCACGGTGCGCAGCAGGTCGCGCTGCATGTCGAGGTCGTATACCGGGGTGTAGACCTCAATGCGGTTGAGCAGGTTGCGCGGCATCCAGTCGGCACTGCCGATGAAGTATCTGGGCTGTCCGTTGTTGCATGCGATGATGATTCTGGAATGTTCCAGATAGCGGTCGATGATGCCCACGATCTTTATGTTTTCGCTCAGCCCCGGCAGTCCGGGCACGAGGGAGCAGTTTCCCCTGACGAGCAGTTCTATCTTCACTCCGGCCTGTGATGCCTGGTAGAGCTTATCCACCATGTCGCGCTCCGTGATGTGGTTTATCTTCACCTTCAGCCATGCCTCCTTTCCGGCCTTGGCGTTCTTTATCTCGTTGTTGATGATCTGCAGTAGCTTCGTCTTCATGGAGTTTGGCGAAACGAGCAGTTCGCGGAAGCGCGGCTGGGAGAACGGACGGTCGATGAAGTCGAACACTCGGTCCACTTCGTTCACTATATCCCTCCTGGCGGTCATCATCAGATAGTCGGTGTATACCTTGGCGTTGCCCTCATGGAAGTTTCCCGTTCCGATGCAGACTATGTTTCCCTTCTTGGATGTGATGTGGAGCAGCTTGGAGTGCACCTTGAGACCCTCCACGCCGAATATCACGTTGATGCCTTCCTCCTGCATGCGCTTGCTCCATTTTATGTTGCTCTTCTCGTCGAAGCGGGCGAGCAGTTCCACCACGGCTGTCACCTTCTTGCCGTTGCGTGCCGCACAGACGAGGGCCTTGACCACCTTGGAGTCGGATGCGAGCCGGTAGAGTGTGGTCTTTATCTCCTTCACGTCGGGATGGAGTGCCGCCTCGCGCAATACCCGGATGTATGCGTCAAACGAGTTGTAGGGCACGTGTATGAATCTGTCCTTCTCCCTTATCTGCTTCAGGATGCTCTCCTCCTTGAGGAATTCCTCCTTCATGATAGGCTGCCATTTAGGGAATTTCAGTTCTTTGTGGCCGAAGTCGGGGAATTTCATCAGGTCCTTGTGGTTCTGGTATCTGCCACTGGGCAGTGCGGCGTCGAGATGGTCCACGTTGAGTCGCGACATGATTTTCTTCTGCATGTCCTTCGGCATCAGACGGTCGTAGATTAGTCTCACGGGTTCGCCCTTCTTGCGGCTGTTCACTCCCTTGGCGATAAGCTGCAGCACGCCGTAGTCGGAGTCGTTCTCCATCTCCATCTCGGCATCCTTGGTGAATTTGAACGAGTATGCCTCGAAGTGGCTCGGCTTGAAACCTATGAACACGAGGGGCAGACAGAAGCGCACCACGTCGTCGAGGTATATGGCGTTCTGGCATCCGTCGCTCGGGGGCAGCACGAGGAAGCGGCCGAAGTCGCTGTCGGACACTTTTATTATGGCATAGTCCGTCTTGGGCTTCTTGCCGAAGGTTTCCTCCTTCTCCGTTCTCTTCACTATCAGATAGATTCGGTTGTCCTGCAGTTTGCCAATCTCCGATATGTTGTCCAGCCAGATGGGGTTTGTGGCCCCGTTGAGCTTGTCGAAGTAGAAGTCCCTGATGTATTGCTTCTGCTGCTCGTTGAGGTCGTTCTCGTTGAGGAGCCTGATGTTGTGGTCTTCGAGCAGACGGAACACGTGGTCGGTGGTCTCGGTGTATTCCGTGCTGTATGTTGCGTTCAGCTTGTTTATGGTCTTGATGGTCTGTTTCAGCCTTTCGCGCTCCTTCTTGGCGTTCTTGTCGGCAGACTCAAGCAGTCTGTTGAGCGATGCCATCCTGACGCGGAAGAACTCGTCGAGGTTGTTGGAGTATATGCCGAGAAACGAGAGACGTTCGAGCAATGGCACGCTTTCCTTCTGCGCCTCCTTGAGGATGCGGTGGTTGAAATACATCCAGCTCACGTCGCGGTCCACGTAAGCGTTCTTTAATTCCTTGTCTTTCATCGATATACGGTTTTACCTTATGATAATAATACTGAGAAACTGCTGCTATCTGTACATCGGAGACTTTCTCTTCTCCGTCATGTCTTCCTGCTTGTGCTTGTCTTTGTTCTTTTCCTTGGCCTTCGCCTTGTCTTTGTCCTTGGTCTTCTCCTTTTCTTTCTTCTTTGGTTTCGGTTCCGCGGTGGCGGCAGAAGGTGTTCCCTTTTCAATCACGCGGTCGTCGAAGTCTCTTCTCACCTTCTTGAACAAACCGGCGGAATCCTTCGGGATGCAGATTTCGCGGATGTTCTCACATCCGGCAAGCATCGTGCGCTTCATCTTCTGCGGAATGCCGATGAAGTCCACCTTGCGGAGCGATAGACAGTCGCCGAAGGCACAGTCGCCAATCTCCTCCGTGCGCTCGGGGACAGTGACGGCGAGCAGACCGTCGCAGTCGAAGAACGCCTCGTCGTCGATGATGCGCAGCGTCTGGGGCAGGGAGATGCGCTGCAGACGGCTCTTGCCCGAGAAGGCTTTTTCGCCGATACACTCCACGCCCTCGGGCACGGAGAATTCCTTGTCGTCGGAAACGAAAGCCACCAGCGTGCGCCCGCCGTCGGAATAAACAGCCTTTCCGTCGCAGCTGAGGGCGTCAGACTTACTGTCAATTCTGATGTCTTTCAATGCATAGAAGGGATTGATGCCAACCTTCCTGACGCTCTTGGGGATGGTGATATCCCGCAGCGAGATACATTTGCCGAAGGCTTCGTGACCGATACTCTCGATTCCCTCGGGCAGTTCCAGCTGCTCCAGATAGGCACAGCCCCAGAAGGCGTCGGCATCGATTTCCCTCACGCCCTCATTCACGGTGTATTTGCCGCTGAGGCTCTTTGAAGCCATGAGCAGGTGACGGCCGTTCTTCGAATAATAAACTCCGTTGAGGTCTTTCCTGCTGCCTGTTGTTTTCCTGATTGCATAGTCGATAACAAGTTTCTCCAATTTGTCATCGGCCCTAAAATCTTTTTTAAGCCCGTTGATGGCAGACTTCTTCATTTCTTTCATAATCGTTTTGTTGATACCGCTGCAAAATTACTCAAAATACTTGATGTACGCTTTGTATTCCGTATTACGTGATTATTAAATGAATGTTACAGACGTGTTACAGGTATGTAGCCGCCTTGTGTTTGAGGGCATTTCGCCTCCGCTCTGGTCATATCATCACGAAAGTGGGCGTTATTACGGATATTATTTGTAACTTTGCAAAAAAGAAAACAAGTTGCAGGGGAGATGGGCCGACTGTATGGATATATATAAAGGTACGTATATATATATGTATGTCAATCCACCCCTTCAACCAAAATGAATAAGAAAATGAAGAAGATTCTGTTTTTTGCAACGGCGGCGCTTCTTTTCGCCTCATGCCAGGAAAGCCTTGAGGAGAGGGCGGCGCGCGAGGCAAGGGATTTCACGAGAAAGAACTGTCCGCTGAAACTGTCGGAGGCGGTGACCACCGACAGCATGGTATTCGAATCCTCCACACTGACGCTCCACTATTATATGTCTGTCAGGGGACAGGCCGACACCACGGCAATCCTGAAGGACCAGCTGCGCAAGGATATGGTGGAGAGCCTGAAGGGCAACACCGGTCTGAAGAACTACAAGGAGGCCGGCTACAACTTCAAATACACCTATTCCTCCACCAAGCATAAGGGAATGGTGCTCTTTGAGACCACGATAGCGAAGAAGGACTATGGCTCATGACAATTCATGACTGGTCCGTTGCGTCCCCAGTGGCCCGATTGTTCCAGGATAAAAATTAAAATCATAAAATAAATATATTATGTCACAATTAGTCATCAACAATTACGATGAGTTCGCAGCCTATTTAGGCAAGAACCTCGGTACGTCAGATTACGTAGAACTTTCGCAGGAGCGCATCAACATGTTTGCCGATGCCACCCTCGACCACCAGTGGATCCACGTCGACACAGAGAAGGCCAAGGAGGAAAGCCCATACAAGACAACCATCGCGCACGGCTACCTCACGCTCTCCATGCTGCCATACCTGTGGAACCAGATCATCAAGGTGAACAACCTGAAGATGATGGTGAACTACGGAATGGACAAGATGAAGTTCGGCCAGGCTGTGAAGTCGGGCGAAAGCATCCGCCTCGTCACCGACCTGCAGTCTATCGCCAACCTCCGCGGTGTGACGAAGGCCGAAATCAAGTTCCGCATCGAAATCAAGGAGAGCGGCAAGAAGGCGCTCGAGGGCGTTGCCACATTCCTTTATTATTTCGAGTAATACGGGGACTTGTTCAATGGCGGTCTTTATCCGGGCTTCTCTGTTAAATGCATAAAGCCGCTTACAGGACGTAAATGAAACTGGTGCCTTGTAAACAAATTGAAAAAACGGTACCAGAAAAGTGCAGCATCTTGGTACCAACGGTATCACATAGGTATACCAACAGTATCACATAGCTATACCAGCAGTATACCATAGCTATACTGACCCCCTCACGCCGTTCCTTGAATCCCAGACAGGCAGAACGCTTCCTGCCGGGGAGTGAAAGAGAGGAGGTGGGAAAAAACAATATCCAAGCAAACCCTGATATGTGATTGGGGTTTAACGGAAAAAAGAATTCCGCCACCTGCCGGATCGATTGACGAGGCAGGTGGCGGAATTTTATTTGTCGGTATAGAGTCTGGTCTGTTCAAGACAGGGGGCTGGCTTATTCAGCCTTGCTGTCCTTGCTCTTGTAGTTGTCGAGACCCTCCTGCAGGAAGTGCAGATAGTCGTCGATGTCCTCCTTGTATGAGAACGGACGGCTCAGCGGATTGCCGTCAGCGTCGAGAGTGACGTAATACGGCTGTGCGAGGGCGCCGAACTTGCTCTGCTGCAGATAGCTCCACTTGTCGCCCACGGTGCGCAGGGTGCGCTTTTGCCCGTTCACGGTCACTTCGATAGGCTGTGCCAGCGGCTGCTTGTCGTCCACGTAGAGCGAGATGAGGATATAGTCGTTGTTGAGCTTGTCGGCAACGCGCGGGTCGGTCCATACGGCGGCCTCCATCTTGCGGCAGTTCACGCAGCCGAAGCCCGTGAAGTCTATCATCACCGGCTTGCCCTGTGCGGCGGCAGCTGCCATGCCTTCCTCGTATGAGGTGTATTTCGGCTTAATCTCATTGGTGTTGAGGTTGAAGTCCTGTGTGTTCACCGGCGGTGCGAATGCGCCAACGGCCTTGCAGGGTGCTCCCCAGAGACCCGGCACCATGTATATTGCGAAGGCGAACGATACGAGTCCCATCATTACGCAAGGCACAGGCATCGGTTTGCTTTCGCCCATCATCACGTCGCTCTGGAACTTGAGCTTGCCGATGAGATAGAGTCCGAGCAGGAAGAAGATGGCAATCCAGAGGGCGAGGAACGTCTCGCGGTCGAGGATGTGCCAGCCGTAGGCGAGGTCGGCTACGGAGAGGAACTTCAGCGAGAATGCCAGTTCCACGAATCCGAGCGTCACCTTCAGCGTGTTCATCCATGAGCCGGACTTAGGAGCCGACTTGAGCCATGCGGGGAACATGGCGAAGAGGGTGAACGGCAGGGCGAGCGCTACGGAGAATCCGAGCATTCCGACAGCCGGAGCGGCGATGTTGCCCAAAGTGGAGAATTCGGCGAGCAGGAGTCCGATGATAGGTGCCGTGCATGAGAACGACACAAGCACGAGGGTGAACGCCATGAGGAATATCGACACCAGTCCGCTTGTGGCCGAAGCCTTGTTGTCAACGGAGTTGGTCCACTTCGACGGCAGTTCCAGCTCGAACCATCCGAAGAATGATACGGCGAATACTACGAGCACGAGGAAGATTATGATGTTGAACACGGCGTTGGTCGACAGACTGTTCAGTCCGTTTCCTCCCGAAATCAGCGTGATGAGGAAGCCGAGCAACACATATATTACTATGATGGATACGCCATACGTCACGGCGTCGCGGATACCCTTTGCCTTGTCCTTGTTGCGTTTCAGGAAGAAGCTTACGGTCATCGGGATGATAGGCCAGATGCAGGGCATCAATACGGCGAGCAGTCCGCCCACGAATCCCATCATGAGGATATACCAGAGGGAGTGGGAAGTGGTTCCGCCCTCCTGATAAGCCTGCAGCTTGTCTATGACGGGCTTCCAGAGATTGCTGTCGCCGCCGATGGCTGCTGTGTCCACAGCGGCAGTATCGGCAGGGACCTGTGCCACGGCTGCTGCAGTGTCGGCAGCGGCCTCGTCGGCAGTCGTCTCTTCCGTGGCTTCGGGAGCATCGGCAGGACCGTTGCCCTTGTATGCAAATTCCACTGATGTAGGCGGCATACAGCCCGTGTCGTTGCATGCTCCGTATTCCAGATAGCCTTTCACGTTGTATGTCTTGCCCGTAATCTTGTAGCGCTGCACGAAGGTCACGTTGTTCTCGAAATATCGGAGCTGCATGCCGAAGATCTGGTCATACTCCTTTATTTCCTTGCCTTGTGCCTTCAGCTTGCCCATGGCTTTCACGCCTTCCGACTTCTCAGTCGTGATGGTGGCGGGAATTGGTCCGTCGGCAGGGATGTTGGGGGCATATACGTGCCATCCGGCAGCTATCTTGCCCTTGAAGATTACGTCAATCTCTGTGTCGGATACTTGTTTCTGGCTCACGGTGAAATGCACCGGATTGCCTTGCGCCCACAGCATCACTGCCATGAGAAGCATCATGGTGGTCATTATCACCTTCTTCGTTGTTGTCTTCATTATTGCTTTATGTTTTGTTGTTTTGTTTTCTTCTTTTTGTTTTAGAATTATGTGACTGATAGAATTTATAGAGCAGATGGGAGCAATAGGAATGGTATAACAGAAAACTCCACACTCCTCACTCCACACTCCACACTCCACACTCCACACTCCTCACTCCTCACTCCTCACTCCTCACTCCTCTCTCACTCCCTTATGCGTCATGATATCGAGCACGAAGCGGTCAGTGTCGTCCATGCCGCGGCTACCGATGGCAGTAAGGTTGCGGATGCTCTGGTCCACGTCGTCATCGATGATGCCCTCCACCGAAGACACATACTTATGCTGCATGGCGAGCATGGCGCTCAATACGGCGGTGCTCACTCCCGAAGTGAGCTTCAGGGCGCAGCTTGGCTTCGCTCCGTCGCAAATCATACCCGTCAGGTTGGCTATCATGTTCTTCACCGAGAAGGAAATCTGTTCGTATGTGCCGCCCATCAGATATGTGATGCCGCAGCTGCTGCCCGTGCTTGCCACTACGCAGCCGCAGAGGGCCGACAGAGCTCCGAGGTTCTGCTTGATGTATATCGCCGTGAGGTTGCTCATCACGAGAGCGCGGATAAGCTCCTCCTCCGTGTTGTGGTTCTCCTTGGCAAATACCACCACGGGCATCGTGGTGCATATTCCCTGGTTTCCGCTGCCGCTGTTGCTCATCACCGGAATCATCGCGCCGGCCATGCGCGCGTCGCAGGCACAGCTTGTGGCCGAGAGTATTCTCGAGAAGATACTGTCGCCCATTATGCCGTGGCCGAGCGGACTGCACAGCGTCTTGCCCAGCTCGTGGCCGTAGTTCTCCGTCAGTCCGGCTTCGGATGCAGCCTCGTTCAGTCTCTTCGCCTCAAGGATGAAGCGCAGGTCGTTGAGGTCGGTTGTGGAAGCGAACTCATACACTTTGTGCAGTGTGAGCTTCACGTCCGTGGCGTGGGCCGTGGTCTGTCCGGCACAAGCTCCCGCGTTGAGCAACACCTCCTTGTCCTGGCGCAGGAAAACGAAGTTCGTGTGTGCTCCCTTTATCCTTGCCTCAGCCTCCTTGTCTCCGGCGCTGCACACCACGTTGATATACAGCTTGTCGGGGTCCTCGTTCTCGAGCGAGATATGTATGCGGTCTTCGGCGATGAATGCCTTGCCGCGCTCCACGTCCTGCTTCTTGCAGTCGCGCAGCACTTCCAGCTCCAGTTCCGCCTTGCCCACGAGCGAGCCGAGGGCTATGGCAATGGGCAGACCGATCATTCCCGTGCCGGGGATGCCTACGCCCATGGCGTTTTTGAAGATGTTGGCGCTGAGTCTCACTTCGATATGCTCGGGCACGGCGCCCAGCAGTTCTGTAGCTTTCGCCACGCACAGTGCCACGGCGATAGGTTCGGTGCAGCCGATGGCCGGAACCACCTGCCTGTGCATCAGTTCAAGAATGGCTTTTTTCTCTGAAGGTGTTATCATAATGAAATAGATTTATATGTGTTATTATATATTATGTGTGCAAAATTAGGAATAAAAACACGAAGAAACATGCTTTTCTTCATTTTTTTGTTTTTACATTCAAAAATAATAACTATCTTTGCATAGGAATACTGCATCAAGGGGATAAAAAACAGATAAAAGGCATGTGTTTATCCATTGACATGCATTTATTCCGTAACTGGGAAAACAGAAGACGACAGAACGAGGTAATGGATTTCGGCATAGTTTGCTGCCGGAATCCATTATCTTATTCTGCCGCGGAAAAACATTATAAATATAAAGAAAGGATTTAAAACATTATGGCTTACATGTCACAAGAAGGCTACGACAAGATGGTGGCCGAACTGAAACGTTTGGAAAGTGTAGAGCGTCCCAAGGCGTCTGCCGCAATCGCAGAGGCTGCTGACAAGGGCGATTTGAGCGAAAATTCTGAGTATGATGCCGCCAAGGAGGCACAGGCTCATCTCGAGGATAAGATCAACAAGCTGAAACTTGCAATCTCTGAGGCTAAGATCGTCGACGTGTCGCGTCTCAGCACTGATGCCGTGCAGATTCTCTCCAAGGTGGAGATGACCAACCTCACCACCAACGCCAAGATGACCTATACCATCGTGAGCGAGAGCGAGGCAAACCTGAAGGAGGGCAAGATTTCCATCAAGACTCCTATCGCGCAGGGACTGCTCAACAAGAAGGTGGGCGACGAGGCGGAAATAAAGATTCCGCGCGGTACCATCAAACTGAGAATTGACAAGATTACGGTAGAATAGATTCTTAACCCTAAAACTCTAAATTCAAGACAATGGACATCTTTTCAAAGATAGCAGCCGGCGAGATTCCAAGCTGGAAATGCGCCGAGAGCGAGAAATTCTATGCATTTCTCGACATCAATCCGTTAGTGAAGGGACACACGCTGGTAATCCCGCGTCGTGAGGTGGACTACTATTTCGACATGACCGACGAGGAGATTGCCGAGATGGCCGTGTTCGCAAAGAAGGTGGCCGTGGCCATCAAGAACGCCTTCCCGTGCCGCAAGGTCGGTATGGCTGTGTTGGGCCTTGAGGTTGCCCACGCCCACGTGCACCTCGTGCCGATGCAAAGCGAGAAAGACATGCTCTTCTCCAACCCCAAGCTGAAGCTCGCCGACGAGGAGTTCAAGGAGATTTCAGAGAAGATTTACGGAGAGTTCAAGAAACTGTAATTAAAAAAATATGATAGAAAAGTACAAGCCAAGAGCAGCAATGGAATATTGCTTTTTCTTGGCTTGTTTCTTACATAGAGACTTGTATTTCATGATTACACGAGATACAAATCTTTTCCACAAACTCTTTCTTTCTTATTGGAGAAACAATCACCGATGATTTGTCCTTGAACACAATTTCTATTCTGTCAAGTGATGCAGCTGGTGCCGAGAGAAATGTATGCGTAGATTTTATTTGCCTTATTTCATCTATGGAATATTTGATAGAAATAAACAGAACTCTTATTATTAATGATTTCCCGTCTATCACATATCTTATATTAAATAATAGAAGAGTACAAAGTGACAGAATAACAATTACTATAACAAAAACAGCTATAGAAAAATCAACATAGAAGAAAGGAATAACAGGAGCGAGTGTCAAGCCATATATTAAGAACACTATCCATAAATCAACTTTAGATTTAAATATCATATGCCTTTTTAAATTATCTATCCTTTCCTCCCGAAATCGGCAGGCACTTCGCCCCACCGCTTCGTTTCCCATTTCTCTATCGGCACGCGGAAGGAGTGGGTCTTGAGCCACATCTCGGCACGGGCTATCACGTTGTATAGCTGGGCGGTCTGCGGAGTGCGGTCGAGCTTCGTCTTACACTGCCGCTTCTGCACCCACAGGATGGCGTTGCGACTGTCGGAATATATTGTCTTTCTGATGCCCTGCTTCTCCATGAGGGCAAGGGCGTGTACTATGGCAAGGAACTCCCCGATGTTGTTCGTGCCGTGTACGGGGCCGAAATGGAACACCTCCGCCCCCGTGGCAAGGTCAATGCCGCGGTATTCCATCGGCCCGGGATTGCCCGAACAGGCAGCATCCACAGCCCACGCCTGTGCATCCACTTCCATTGGGAGGGGAAGTACCGTGTCGTTTCTGTAATCCGGCGGCGAAACTAAGTCTTTCATTCTTGTACTTTATATGAAAAATGGGGCGGCAGAACTGATTCTATAGACTTTCCTGCCACCCCAATCAAAAATTTAGAATTATGAATTGATTACATTCTCTCCGGTACTTCGATGCCCAGCAGGGCCATGCCGTTCTTGATGGTCTTCGCCACGTTCTTGGCGATGACGAGGCGCACCACCTTTTCGCTTTCGTTCTCCGCGTTGAGGATGCTGTAGTCGTGGTAGAACTGGTTGAAGTCCTTCGTCAGTTCATAGCAGTAGTTTGCTATGCCGCTCGGCGAGTAGTCTTTGCCGGCCTGGCGCACGGCAGCTCCGAATTCGTCCATCTTCTGTATCAGCTCCGTCTCCTTCTGGTTCAGCGGCATGTCGTCGGCGAGAACCTCAGGGATGGCGATGCCCTGTGCGGCAGCCTTGCGGAGGATGCTGCGGATGCGGGCGTAGGTGTATTGTATGAACGGACCCGTGTTGCCGTTGAAGTCGATGCTCTCTTCTGGGTTGAAGAGCATGTTCTTGCGGGCGTCAACCTTCAGGATGAAGTATTTCAGCGCTCCCATGCCCACGATGCGGGCGATGTTGTCGCGCTCTTCCTCGGTCATGTCGTTGAACTTGCCCAGCTCTTCGCTCGTCTTCTTGGCGTCGGCCACCATCGTGGCGATGAGGTCGTCGGCGTCAACCACCGTTCCCTCGCGGCTTTTCATCTTGCCGTTGGGCAGCTCCACCATACCGTAGGAGAAGTGTACCAGCTCCTTGCCCCACTTGAATCCGAGACGGTCGAGCAGGATGGAGAGTACCTGGAAGTGGTAGTTCTGCTCATTGCCCACCACGTATATCATCTTGTCGATAGGGTAGTCCTTGAAACGCATCTCGGCGGTACCGATATCCTGTGTCATGTAGACCGACGTGCCGTCGGAACGGAGCAGCAGTTTCTGGTCGAGTCCCTCGTCGGTGAGGTCTGCCCATACGCTGTTGTCCTCGTGGCGCTCGAAGAGACCCTTCTCCAGTCCTTCCTCTACCTTGGCCTTGCCCTTGAGGTAAGTCTGCGACTCATAGTAGATTTTGTCGAAGCCCACGCCGAGATTCCTATACGTCTCGTCGAAGCCCTCGTACACCCATGAGTTCATCTTCTCCCAAAGCGCGCGCACTTCCTTGTCGCCCTGCTCCCATTTCACGAGCATCTCGTGGGCCTCCTTGATGAGCGGAGCCTCGTCTTTTGCCTTCTTCTCGGCAGCCTCTTCGTCCATGCCCTCGGCAGTGTATTTAGCCTTGAGCTCCTTCACCTCCTCGCGGTAGTGCTTGTCGAACGCCACGTAGAAGTCGCCGATCAGATGGTCGCCCTTCTTGCCGCTTGTCTCCGGCGTAACGCCGTTGCCCCATTTCAGCCATGCGAGCATCGACTTGCAGATGTGTATTCCGCGGTCGTTCACGATGTTTGTCTTCACCACCTTGTTGCCGTTGGCAGCCATAATCTGTGCCAAAGACCATCCGAGCAGGTTGTTGCGCACGTGTCCCAGATGCAATGGCTTGTTGGTGTTAGGCGATGAATACTCAATCATCACGAGCGGAGAATCCTCCTTCGCCGCCACCTCGCCGTACTGTTCGTCCTTGTTGATGTCGTTGAGCATGGAGAGCCATGCCGCCTTGTCTATCACGATGTTCAGGAAACCCTTCACCACGTTGAAGTCAGCCACGGCCTTGCAGTTCTCCTTCAGCCACTGGCCGATTTCCTGCGCCGTGTCCTCCGGCTTCTTCTTCGACATCTTGAGGAACGGGAACACCACGATAGTGAGGCTTCCCTCAAACTCCTTCTTCGTTTTCTGCACCTGCACCATCTTCTCCGGAACATCCTGTCCGTAGAGTGCCTTCACGGCTTCTTTCGCCGCCTTGTTTATTTCGCTAAGTATATTCATATTCCTTTACCTTGTTATATAAGCTCATTCCCGCATCCGGTCAAGTCGGTTTCCGGGGCGGTAGGGTGGTGTCCCGTCCGTCCGATGCCTGTCCCCGTTGCGCATGAGTGCATAATACGCTGCAAAATTAACAATAAAAAAGCGTATGTCGTTCTTTTTCATCCATTTTACTGCCATTTTTTTTGTTTTTCCCCGTTTTGTGATGGAAATCAACCCGCAATTCCCCTGTTTCCCTTTCCTGTATCTTCTTGACTCAACGTTATGATGACGGAAGAACCATTAAAAAAAGGGGACCGCACGGTTTCACAACCATGCAGTCCCCAACTTAAACAACCAATAAAAGAAATAGATTGTAATCTTATGTGCTTGTCTGCAAGCAGGCATTGTGGAGCAGGTTGCCCCACGGGGCCTGTAGCTTGCCGGCAGCTTATTTTATGAATAAAAGTTCGCGGTATTTAGGCAGAGTCCAGAGTTCATCGCTTACCGTAAGCTCGAGCTTGTCGATGTGGTAGCGGATTTCCTCCATCTTCGGCGCCACGGTGTCGTGGTAGGCGATAGCCTTCTCGCGCTCGTCGGTAATCTTGTTGGCCACCTTGCGTGCGTTGACCAAGTCCTCCACGCCCTTCTCGATAATCTGCGTGCGCTCGGCGATGTCGCGGATAATCTTCACGTTGCGCTTGCTCAGGCTTTCTGCCTCGTCGAGTGAGAACACGGTGCGCATGTTCTGAACGTTCTTCAGTAGCATGCTCTGGTAGTGTGTCGCCACAGGGATGATATGGTTCATCGTGAGGTCGCCGAATACGCGTGCTTCGATCTGAATCTTCTTGGTGTAGGTCTCCCATTTCACTTCGTTGCGTGCCTCAAGCTCCTTCTTTGTCATCACGTTCTGGCTTGTGAACATCTTCACTGATGACTCGCTCAGATAGTTGTCGAAAATGACTGGGCAGCTCGTTTCGCAGTCGAGTCCGCGCTTCTTTGCCTCTTCAACCCACTCGTCGGAATATCCGTTGCCGTCGAAATGGATAGGCTTGCATACCTTGAGGTCCTCGCGCAGCACGGTGATGATGGCCTTTGTCTTGTCGTCGCCCTTGGCGATAAGCTCGTCCACGCGGGTCTTGAAGTCGGTCAGAGCCTCTGCCACTGCTGTGTTGAGGGCAATCATCGCAGATGCGCAGTTTGCTTCTGAACCTACGGCACGGAACTCGAACCTGTTTCCGGTGAAGGCGAAAGGCGATGTGCGGTTGCGGTCGGTGTTGTCGATGAGCAGTTCCGGAATCTCCGGGATGTCCATCTTCATTCCCTGCTTTCCTGCCATCTTCAGCACCTCCTCGTTGTCGCTCTCCTCGATGTGCTTCAGGAGTTCTGCCAGCTGTGTGCCGAGGAATGATGAGATGATTGCTGGCGGTGCCTCGTTGGCTCCCAGTCGGTGGGCGTTTGTGGCGCTCATGATGGATGCCTTGATGAGTCCGTTGTGGCGGTATACGCCCATCAGTGTCTCCACGATGAACGTTACGAAGCGGAGTGTTGCCTCTGGTGTCTTGCCTGGAGCGTGGAGCAATACGCCGGTGTCGGTGGAGAGGCTCCAGTTGTTGTGCTTGCCGCTTCCGTTTATGCCGGCGAACGGCTTCTCGTGGAGCAGAACAACGAATCCGTGCTTGCGTGCCACCTTCTTCATCAGTGACATGAGCAGCATGTTATGGTCTACAGCAAGGTTGCACTCCTCGAATATAGGGGCAATCTCAAACTGGTTCGGTGCCACCTCGTTGTGGCGCGTCTTGCATGGGATTGACAGTTCGAGGGCCTGGATTTCGAGGTCTTTCATGAATGCCTGCACACGGTCGGGGATGGTTCCGAAGTAGTGGTCGTCCATCTGCTGGTTCTTTGCCGAGTCGTGTCCCATGAGGGTTCTGCCGGTGAGCATCAGGTCGGGGCGGGCGCTGTAGAGGTCGGCGTCAACGAGGAAATACTCCTGTTCCCATCCCAGGTTTGCCGTTACCTTGCTCACTTTCGGGTCGAAATACTTGCATACGTTTGTGGCAGCCACGTTTACGGCGTGCAGGGCGCGCAGAAGAGGAGCCTTGTAGTCGAGCGCCTCACCTGTGTATGATATGAAGATCGTAGGTATGCAGAGAGTGTCGTCGATGATGAACACGGGCGATGTAGGGTCCCATGCCGAATATCCGCGTGCCTCGAAGGTGTTTCTGATTCCGCCGTTAGGGAATGAGCTTGCGTCCGGCTCCTGCTGTACGAGCAGCTTTCCGGAGAACTCCTCAATCATACCTCCCTTGCCGTCGTGCTCGATGAAGGCATCGTGCTTCTCGGCTGTGCCTCCTGTCAGGGGCTGGAACCAGTGGGTGTAATGGGTCACTCCGTTCTCCTCGGCCCATTGCTTCATTCCGGCTGCCACGGCGTCGGCGATGGAGCGGTCGAGCGTAGCTCCGTTGTCCATCACGTCGATGAGCTTGGTGTAGACATCTGCTGGCAGATATTTGTACATCTTCGCACGGTTGAAAACGTACTTTCCGAAATATTCGGACGGACGCTCCACCGGTGCAATCACTTCTACGGGGCGCTTCTTGAACGCCTCTTCAACAACCTGAAATCTTAAATTTGCCATTGTTTTAAGCTTATTTGAATATGTAGTTTATTTATCTTGTTGCAAAGGTAATGTTTTTTTTATATACAGCATACTTTTTGTATCTTTATTCGCTGTTTTGTTTGTCTTTTTGACGTAGGTCATACATTTATTCATCATTTTTGTACATCCTACGGGTGTTTAAGGCGCTTTTCTACACCATTCGATGCAAAACCGGATGTCTGGAGCGGTGCTTTCATCCTGTTTTTTCATGCGTTCCCGCCTTTTCTTTCATCCTTTTCCGCCTGGCGCTTAATTTGTCTGGACTATCCCTTCATCCATTGTGCAAGGCGCCTCATGGCTTCCTCGCAGTCCTTGCGGTCGCCGAACGAAGTGAAGCGCACATATCCCTCGCCGCTCGGACCGAAGCCCACGCCCGGCGTGCATACTATCTGTGCTCCGTAGAGCAGCTGTTCGAAGAATTTCCAGCTGTCCGTGCCTTCGGGTGTCTTCACCCAGAGGTATGGGGCGTTGATGCCTCCGTATACCTTGAAGCTGAGCTTCTCCAGCGCCTCGTGCATCAGTCGGGCGTTGCCCATGTAGTAATCGATGGTTGCCTTTGTCTGTGCCTTTCCTTCGGGAGTGTATATCGCAGCGGCGGCGCGCTGGCTGATGTAGCTTGTGCCGTTGAACTTGGTGCATTGGCGGCGGTCCCACAGCGGGTTGAGGGCGAGGCGCTGCTTGCCGTCGATGGTCACTGCAGTCAGTTCCTTGGGTATCACGGTGTATCCGCATCTCACGCCTGTGAATCCGGCAGTCTTCGAATAGCTGTGGAATTCTATCGCCACCTTTCTTGCCCCCTTGATTTCATAGATGGAGTGGGGGATGTCCGGTTCGGTGATGTAGGCCTCGTATGCGGCATCATAGAATATCAGCGTGTCGTTCTTCAGAGCGTAGTTCACCCATTTCTTCAGTTCCTCCTTGGTGATCACGGTGCCTGTCGGGTTGTTGGGGTAACACAGGTAGATCATGTCCACGCGGTGGTCGGGAATCTGCGGAACGAACCCGTTCTCCTCCGTACACGGCATGTAGGTCACGTTGCTCCACCTGCCGTTTTCGAGCACTCCCGCCCTTCCGCACATCACGTTTGAATCGATGTATACGGGGTATATCGGGTCGGTCACTCCGATGCTGTTGTCCCATCTTACGAGTTCACCGATGTTTCCCGTGTCGCTCTTCGCTCCGTCGTTCACGAACACCTCGCTCGGATCGATGCGTATGCCGCGCGGCAGGAAATCGTTCTTCACGATAGCTTCGCGCAGCCACAGGTATCCCTGCTCCGGTCCGTATCCGTGGAAGGTCTCCTTGCTTGCCATGTCGTCCACCGCCTTATGCATCGCCTCGATTACGGCCGGTGCGAGCGGCTGCGTCACGTCGCCGATGCCGAGACTTATCACGTCGGCCTTCGGGTGTGACACCTTGTAGGCGTTGACCTTCTTCGCGATGTCTGCAAAGAGATAGTTCTTCTGTAGTTTCAAGTAATGCTCATTAACTAATGCCATATTGATATTCCTTTTATTTTGAAGTTGTAAGTTCCTGATTCCGTCATATTGTCCTTCTTGTCTGCCGTTATCCGTCAATCTCTCCGTCGAACACAATCTCGGCGGGTCCCGTCATGTATACATGTCCGTCGTTCTCGCTCCATTCAATCGTCAGGTCGCCGCCGTCCATCCTTATCACGCTCTTCCTTGGCGCCCGTCCTGTCCGTGCGGCTGCTGCAGCCGTGGCGCATGCCCCCGTGCCGCAAGCCATCGTTATCCCGCTGCCTCGCTCCCATACCCTCGTGCGCAGACTTCCGTCGGGCAATGGTTGGGCGAATTCTATGTTGCAGCGTTCGGGGAAAATCCTGTCGTATTCGAGCAGTCTGCCGAAGCGGGCGATGTCAATTTCCGCAATGTCGTCCACGAAAATCACGAAATGCGGGTTGCCCATGCTGACGAACGTTCCTTTGAACGTCCTTCCACCGGCGCTCACCGTCCCCTCTTCGCCTCCTGTATATTGCTTGTCGTTTGAGAATGACGGTTCGAGCATGTCCACTGTGACGCTCTCCACCGTCTTGCCCCCTTCGCCGAGGTGCAGGTCCAGCGTCTTTATGCCCGAGAGGGTTTCCAGACGGATGATGGTCTTGTCGGTCAATCCCCTTTCGTACAGATATTTGCCGATGCAGCGCGATGCGTTTCCGCACATCATTGCCTCCGAACCGTCGGCATTGAAAATCCTCATGCGGTAGTCAGCCTCCGGCGTGGTGGGCTTGCATATAAGAACCAGTCCGTCGCTGCCTATACCCTTGTGGCGGTCGCTCCATCTTATGGCTTTCTCCTCGGGATTGCTGATGTCGTTTGCGGTCGTGTCCACATATATGTAGTCGTTTCCCGCACCATGCATCTTGGTGAATTTTATCCTGTTACCTGACATTCTTTTTATCTTTTACCGTTGTTTTGTTATGATGTGTTTGTTTACGCCTGCAAAAATACAACAATTTGTCTTACGGCGTATCGCTTCCGACTTCGTTTTTATGTTTTGTTTTGATAAAAATATCAAACTGTAATTATTTTAACGTGTCATACTTTCAATATGAAATCAAGTTTGTTTGTATACAGTCTAATCGTAAGTAATAGATAAATATCTTAATCAAAAAGAAATGCTTTAGTGTGATTGATTGTCATAATGTAGTAATTTTGCACCCGAAGTTGACAAAGTGGAAGAGTTGATAATATAAACCAATAAAAAGGTAATATGTAGAGAAGGCCGTGGCATACTGCTTGGTGTAGTTTCCTGCAATGATAGAATATCCCATGGTCTGTGATGGCGGAATTCTCCATTCAAGTTACAATATAAAAAAATTTTTTTTCTTTTTTTACCCTCACACCCTCACTT
>ULRN01059440.1_pt1 | contig 35199 bp, 22 predicted proteins | sample 1955461 | NCBI WGS metagenome assembly ULRN01 (sample SAMEA4835683, study PRJEB28245) | human gut metagenome | biome: gut microbiome; material: fecal sample | place: Denmark | collected 2008 | reverse complement strand
AATTTTTAATTCGTCCCAATTTTAATGGGACACTAATGATTTTGAGGATGAAAGCGATTCTAGGCATATCGGCATATTATCACGATAGTGCGGCGGTCTTGTTGATAGACGGTCGGATTGTTGCGGCTGCGCAAGAAGAACGCTTTACGCGTAAAAAACACGATTCGTCTTTCCCGAGGCATGCTTTGGCATATGTCTTGAGCGAAGCCGGTTTGAGAGGTCGTGATATTTCATCTGTCGCTTTCTATGAGAAACCCTTTATCAAATTTGAACGGTTGCTTGAAACGTATCACGCATTTGCCCCACGAGGATTGCGGAGTTTTGTCAAAGCTATCCCTCTTTGGATAAAAGAAAAACTCTATATGAAGCGTATCCTCAAGGAAGAGTTGATCAAACTGGATATTCGTGCCGAAGTTGTTTTTCCCGAACATCATCTCTCGCATGCGGCAAGTGCCTTTTACCCATCTCCTTATGAACAGGCAACCATTTTAACAGTGGATGGCGTAGGAGAATGGGCTACGACTACTATTTCGAGGGGAGATAAGGAGAATATTACGCTTTTGAGAGAACTGCAATTTCCGCATTCGTTGGGATTATTGTATTCGGCATTTACCTACTATTGTGGGTTTCGCGTCAATAGTGGAGAATACAAGTTGATGGGATTAGCGCCTTATGGAAACTTATCAGAAAGAACACTCAAGTATATTTCTTTGATAAAAGATTTTTTGGTCGATATTCGGGAGGATGGTTCTTTTCTGTTAAACATGGATTATTTTGACTATGCTACAGGGCTGAAAATGACAAATAGCCGGAGATGGGAGAGATTGTTCGGCTTGCCTCCTCGGACACCTGAAAGCGAACTTACACAGGCTTACATGGATATGGCATATGCTATTCAGCATGTTACGGAAGAAATTCTTCTGAAGCTAGCCTCTACGGCTCGGCAGCTTACGGATTGTGGAAATTTGGTAATGGCTGGAGGTGTGGCATTGAATTGTGTGGCAAATGGAAAAATCCAAAGAAGCGGATTATTCGATCATTGTTTTATTCAACCTGCTGCGGGAGATGCGGGTGGAGCCTTGGGCGCTGCTTTAGCCGTATGGCATATTTATCTGGGAGAAAAACGGGTGTGCGAGGAGCCGGATAGTATGTCTGGAGCTTATTTGGGGCCGTCTTTTTTGGACAAGGACATTCGGAATATGATACGGAATACAGGAGCTGTGGCGGAACGTCTTGAAGATAAGGATTTATATAATCGAGTTGCTGCTATTTTGAATGAAGGCTCTATTGTTGGCTGGTTCCAAGGGCGTATGGAGTTTGGACCGAGAGCTTTAGGTAATCGTTCTATCCTTGCAGATCCTCGAAATACGGAAATGCAGAAAAAGTTAAATCTAAAAATTAAATATCGCGAAAGCTTTCGTCCGTTTGCTCCCAGCGTGTTAAAAGAAGAGGCTGAACGGTATTTTGAATTAGATGTTTCTTCTCCTTATATGTTATTGGTTAGTGAACTTAAATCGGAATACAGACTACCAATCCCGGATAATTATTATAGTTTGTCCTATCAGGAGAAACTATATTACCATCGATCTTTGTTACAGGCGGTTACGCATGTTGACTTTACGGGACGCATACAGACGGTAACGGAACAGTCTAATCCTCGTTACCATGCTTTATTGGAAGCTTTTAAAAAGCAGACTGGCTGCGGAGTTTTGGTAAATACCAGCTTTAATGTTCGTGGTGAACCGATCGTATGTAAACCAGAGGAGGCGTATGCTTGCTTTATGAGTACGGGAATGGATTATTTAGTTGTGGGAAATTGGTTGTTTTGTCGGAATAATCAACCGGCTGAAAATATCAATGAAGTAAATTTGAAATTAACAGATTGATATAAGGAAAGATATGAGGTGGTGTAATAATTATATATGCTTGTTTTTGTTGGTCTCATTAATCGTGAAGGCTGATAAATTTCCAGCTGATTATGTGAATCCTTTTATTGGAACTTCTAATGGCGGACATACACATCCCGGTGCTGTATGCCCTTTCGGAATGGTTTCGGTTAGTCCTTTTAATTCATATAATCCGGTTGATGACCCTGCGTACGAAGAGCATAAATCTTATGCTTATACTTATGGTAGTCCTTTCTTTTCAGGATTTACCCATACGAATCTGAGTGGTGTAGGCTGTCCGGATTTAGGTACCTTTGTGGTGATGGCTACGTCAGGTAAGCTGGAAGTAACACCGTCCGATTATGCTTGTCAATATTCGGAGGAGGTGGCACAGGCTGGTTATTATGCTGTTTCACTTCCTGAATATGGAATAAAGGCAGAAGCATCTGCGACATTGAGGAGTGGTATAGAACGTTTTACCTTTTCTGGAGGGCAAGGTCATATTTTGTTTAATGCAGGGATGTCCGTTTCTTCGGTTTCTGGGGCGTATGTGAAAGTAGTTTCTCCGACAGAAATTGAAGGATATAAAAAGATTGGGGGCTTTTGTGGAAATGGAGGGGAAGGTCTTGTTTATTTTGTTGCTAAAGTAAGTAAGAAGCCTCAAAAAATAGGGCTTTGGAATAATAAGGAATTATGTAGCCGGAAGATCGTTGAGGCTAAAGGGAATGATGTGGGAGCTTATTTTACGTATAATTTAAAGAAAGGGGAACAGGTAGAGATAAAAGTCGGCGTTTCATATGTTGGAATACATAACGCTCGTTTAAATCTAACTGCCGAACAATCCGGTTTTAGGTTTGATACCGTTCGAAAAGCAGCCCTGTCTGCTTGGAATATGGAGTTATCCCGTGTTCTTTTGGAAGGTGGGACAGAAAAGTATAAGCGTATGTTCTATACTGCTCTTTATCATGTATTGATTCATCCGAACATATTGAATGACGTGAATGGTGAATATCCGGCTTACCTTTCGGGTAAAATCAAGAACTCTGGTGAACGAGATCATTATACGATTTTTTCATTATGGGATACTTACCGTACGGTACATCCATTGCTTTCGCTGATTTATCCCGAACGCCAATCGGATATGGTTAACTCTCTTTTAGATATGTATAAAGAAAGTGGCCGTTTGCCCAAATGGGAATTAGCGGCTATGGAAACTAATGTGATGGTGGGTGATCCGGCTATTCCGGTTTTAGTCGATACTTATATGCGTGGTATCCGGGACTTTAATGTTGAGTTAGCTTATCAAGCTATGTTAAAAAATGCGGATATTAAAAGATCGGATATAGATATTGTCCGTCCGGGATATAAGGAATTTGTCAAGTTTGGCTATATACCGGAACCTGACGGAAAGGAGAAGGTTGATATTCCGGTGTGGGGTAGTGTCTCTACTGGCTTAGAATATTGTATGGCTGATTATGCGTTAGCTTGTATGGCGAAAGATTTAGGGAAAGAAGCAGATTATTCGCTTTATATGAAACGTGCGGGGTTTTATCAGAATTATTATGATGCGGTTACCGGATTTATGCGACCTATTCATAAGAATGGAAAATGGTTAGACAATTTTGATCCTAAGCCCCATGTTCCGGTATGGCATAGCCGGCCCGGTTTTGTAGAAGGATGTTCTTGGCATTATAGTTTTTTTGTTCCCTTTGATATGTGCGGACTTGTTCAACTGAATGGTGGAGGGATATCATTTGTAAATAAGTTGATAGACTGTTTTGAGAAAGGCTATTTCAATATGGGAAACGAACCGGATATATCATATCCTTATTTATTCAATTATGTGAAGGGAGAGGAACATCGAACTCAATATTGGACACGACATTGTATAAATACTTATTTTGGTGATAATCAAAATGGTATTACGGATAATGACGATTGTGGAACCATGTCGGCTTGGTTGGTATTTACGATGATGGGGCTTTATCCGGACTGTCCGGCGAATCCTGTATATCAGTTGACTTCTCCTGTTTTTGATAAGGTGACGATTCAATTAAATAATAAATATTATTCGGGAAATTCGTTTGTCATACAGAGAGGACAGGATACGGATAACAAAATGTATATTGAGAGTATTTATTTGAATGGGGAAAAAATATCCGGATATTCTTTAAAACATTCTACTTTGTCTAAAGGAGGAATACTTTCTTTTATATTAAAAGAATAGTTTGGCCATAGAGATACATAAATAGTTTTACATAAATAAATTTATCGTTATGGGAAAGAGTGCAATCCTTCTTGTAATAGCTCTTTTTTTGTCCTTTCTTAGAGGACAAGCTGTCGGAAAAGAGATATATTCTAATGAAAATTTGATACAGTATGTTAATCCGTTTATAGGAACGGGAGGATGGGTAGACGCTTATCCCGGTGATAGTGTTTCATATGATGAAATCCGAGAAAATCCGGGACATTATGCATTCGGAGGTTTGACTTATCCCGGAGCTGTAGCCCCATTTGGAATGCTTCAACTTAGCCCGGATTGTAACACGGATGGATTTGGTTGGAGTGCAGGATATCATTATTCTGATTATTCGATATTAGGATTCTCTCATAATCATACCAGTGGTAATGGGATGGGATTTGGGCATTATCTTTTTATGCCTTGTACTGGACCTGTTTTTTTTGATCCGGGGGATTATCGTAAGACTGAAAATGGCTATCGTTCTCGTTTTTCTCATGTTAGGGAAACTGCAACCCCAGGATATTATTCTGTCTTTTTAGATGATTATAATATAAAAGTAGAATTGACAGTAACTGAGCGAGTTGGGATGCATCGATATTCATTTCCCGAGAAACAAGCAAGACATATAATAGTAGATTTGGCGCATGGTCTTGGAGAATATGCTAATCCAAAACAAGCAGGAATAAAAAGAGAGAGTGATACGTCTATTAGTGGATATCGACTAACTGATAATGGAGTTAAGTCCTATTTTTATGCAGAATTTTCAAAGCCTTTTGATCGGATTATATGGGAAGAAAATGGGGTGCTGGAAACAAGGTTAGATAATTATTCTGGGAAAAACGTAAAGTCTGCGATCTTTTTCGATGATGTGGAAAATTCCCCAATTATGGTAAAAGTGGCAGTCTCGTTTACTTCTTTGGAAAATGCAAAAAATAATATGAGGAAAGAGATTCCGCATTGGAATTTTGATGAAGTGGTTGAAAATACTAAAGAAAATTGGAATCGAGCATTGTCTAAAATAAAGGTAAATTCATCTGATTATAATGCTAAAGTATCTTTTTATACAGCATTGTATCACAGTACATTGACACCTTTTTTGTTTAATGATGCGAATGGTGATTTTCTGGGTGCAGATGGTCGTGTGCATAATAACCGGAAATTCAAGAATTATACATTTTTTACTCTTTGGGATACATATCGTTCTCTTCATCCACTATTGACAATCATTAGGGCGGATATGATAAATGATGTGATCAACTCGATGCTATGTCAAGCTGATTTAAGTGAAAATCATTTATTACCACTATGGTGTCTTGCTGGTCGAAATAGCTATAATATGGCTGGTTATTCGTTTGCTCCGGTTATTGCAGAGGCTATTTTAAAAGGATTTAAGGGATTTGATAGAAAAAAGGCATTGCGTTATATGGTTGATAATGCTATTTCCGGGAGCTTTTCTGGACATGATGATTATAAGGAAAAGGGGTATGTCCCGGCAGATAAGGTGAATATGTCGGTTCCTAAAACTTTGGAATATGCTTTTTGTGATTGGAATATAGCTATGGTTGCAAAAGAATTAGGTGATTCGATCAATTATCATTTGTTTAAGAAACAGTCCTATAATTATAAGCAAGTCTTTGATACTTCATCGGGTTTTATGCGTGGTCGTTTATCTGACGGATCTTGGAGGGAGCCGTTTGATCCTCGTGCGGTATCGCATCAGTTTATTGATAATGATTTTATGGAGTCTAATTCATGGCAGTATACATGGCATGTGATGCATGATGTGAAAGGCTTGATAAGTTTAATGGGTGGGCAACAGAAGTTTGTAGAGAAACTGGATACTTTGTTTGAGCAACCGTCTGTGTTGACTGGCATATATGCGGCAGATGTAAGTGGATTGATTGGACAATATGCGCAAGGTAATCAGCCTTCTCACCATATCGCTTATTTGTATGCGATGGCTGGAAAACCTTGGAAAACACAGGCACGAGTTAGGGAAGTGATGGAAAAAACATACGCTAATCATCCGGATGGTATTCCTGGAAATGATGATGGTGGGCAAACTTCTTCTTGGTTACTTTTTAGTCAACTAGGTTTTTATCCTGTTAATCCGGCTTCTGGTATATTTATTATTGGCTCTCCGGTTTTTGATCAAGCAGATATTATGGTGAAAAAAGATCGAGTATTTTCCATTGTTACAAAAAATAATAAGCCGAAAAATAAATATATTCAATCAGCAAAATTAAATGGAAAAGACTATAATAAAACATGGATCTCATATGGGGATATTATGGAGGGAGGTGTTTTAGAACTAACTATGGGAGAGAACCCTAATGTAAATTGGGGATTGGAAGATTTGTCAAGTATATTATAAAGCTGATTTTTAGATTATTAAACAGAGTGATTATGAGAAGAACATGGTTGACTTTCCTCTTGTTGTTAATGCTATTGTTTGGATTGATGGCACAGGTTATATTTCCTATCCAAAAAAGTGCGAATAAAAGATATTTTGTGGATCAGAATAATATGCCGTTTTTATATAATGCAGATACCGGTTGGTATATGTTTTGGAAATTATCAGAGAAAGAAGCCGGTGAGTATATCAGATTGCGCAAAGCTCAACGTTTCAATGTGATTCAGACAATGTTGGTTATTCCAAATTCGGTAAATGTATATGGACTAAAAGCTTTTAAGGATAATAATGATTTTACGACTTTGAATGAAGCATACTTTGACCACGTAGATAGAGTCTTAGCAGAAGCTGAAAAAGAAAATATGCTAATTGCAATTGCTCCACTCTGGATAGGGTGCTGTTTAGACGGTTGGGGGGGGTGATGGTCTTTATCTAGAAAAAAACAGTTTGGAGAATATTCGTTTTTTGGGTGAATTTATTGGACGACGTTTTGCTGCACATCAAAATATAATTTGGATTTTAGGTGGTGATAACGATCCCGGAGTACATCGAATTTGTGTGGAGGTCTTGGCGAAAGCTATTAAAAAAGAAGCGCCTCATCAAATGCAAACATATCATGCTTCTTCCACGCATTCGAGTACGGATATTTGGATGAATGTCGATTGGGGAAATGATTTGCAAGTTCGTAAGCAAGCTTGGTGGGCAGTTCTTTCTGGTGCGGCTGGGCATGCTTATGGGTCACCTAATTGGAAAATGATAGATGGAAAATGGAAAGATATTATGAAATATCCTGGAGCAAACAGTTTACGACATTTCTATAACTTTCTTTCTGCTCGTAAATGGTATGAGTTGATTCCTGATTTTGATAATAATTTAGCGATTGACGGTGCGGCTCCTTATGCGACAAATGATTATGCTGTATCCGCAGTTTCTTTTGATAAAAAATGGGCGGTTATGTATATTCCTTCAAAAAGGACGATTCGTGTCAATTTGAAAATTCTAAAAGGAAATATTTTATTAAATCTCAATAATTAATACACATGAAGACAAGAAGAACATTTTTAAAACAATCTACGACAGCGGCTTTAGGCTTGCTGGTAACACCGTCCGCATTGGCAACAGCCAGAGATAGCCGGACAAGGAAAGTGACCCAGTCTACTTTTAAGAACGGAGTTACAATTGAAACGATAACAAACGGAGAAGAATTTCTCGGATTAGGTCGTATTTGTATTGGTGATATAGAGCTCAGAAGTCCTCGTAGACCTATGTTTGTGGAAATTACTACCCCGGACGGGATTCGATTATTGAACTATCGGTTAATTAGTCAGGAAGTGAGAGACGATTTGATTGAACTCACTTTCTCCGCAGACCAAATAAACGATGGTATTATGGAATGGATGCTTCATACTGTACGTAACCGTCGAAATCTATCGGATTGGACGGAAGGTCCATGTCAGGCAAAAAATACGAGCCTGAAATTGATATTGAGGCCTCTGATGCGTGAAATAGGAGGTGAAACTTGGCAAGGATTTACTTATCAGTACATTTATAGTAGCGAAACACTCCCTATTTATCGGATACTTGATAGAGCGACTTGGGAAATAGGGGGCGATACTATGGGGAACGAATTTTGGATGCGGAATGGAGTAGTTCCTTCCAAAGTGAAATTTGAAACTAAAGATGATTTCTATTCTACCGAATGGTATTTGCCAGGTATTGAGAATCCTAATATTTTCCAGTTTCATCCCTTACAAACAACTTTACAAGGGTTTACTTTTACCACTTCTGCTCAAGGGACGTTGCTCACTTGGCCAAACGAGGTCAAACATATTAATTCTTTATTTGAAAAAGAAGCCGGAAAGTCGGAATTAGTCCATTATCACGAACATTGTGCCGATTTGTCCAGACAATTGCAGACCTCACCGGTTGAAGTTCTCTGGCTACCGGGTAGTCTAACAGAAGTTCAGGCGGCTAATATGTATGAGGCTGCCAAAGATGTAATTTACGACACTTTGCACCATAATGCTGGCTTGAAACGTGAACGCATCTCTACCTACGGTGTAATAGAAGAATGGCAAATACCGGATATGAACAAGTATATCAATCGTGCGCTTCCTGCTTTAATCTCGGCAGGAGTGAAGACCGTCTTTTTGCCTAACGAATGCGAGAATACAATGAATGTATATGGTGTGTCCAATATGTGCTGCAATATCGACTATAAAATAGCGGAAGCTGTGGGCGAAGATAATATGCGACAATTCTGTAAGTGTGCAAACGATGCTGATGTTAGGGTAGAAATGTGGGGTAACACAGCCATTTCTTCTTTGGCGGAAATGTTTAGCTACGCTGAAGAACAGCCGACAGACCGTTTGAAACGTCTTCCTGTGGAAGGTTCGATTATGGAAGTCGTACAGAAAGCGCAAATGCCTTGGATAAGAAATGCATCCAATGCTATTGAGGCAGACCATTACACTCCGCGCTTTTGTGCGTTAAATATGCGTGATCCCGATATTTATGCTTATTGGATGAAATGTTGGAAAAAACTACATGATGACATTGGTATCCGGGGAATATTCTTAGATAGTTCATTCAATATGACAAGTAATAAATTCCACCATGTACAAAATATGAATGCTATTCGCAAGGGAGGTGCTACTTTAGATCAATTAGAGAATCTTGGTTATTACCGCCCGGCAGAAGAACCGGAAAAAGGTATTTTCTCGCAGTATCCGGCTCACATTGACATGATACGTGATATGCAGTCAATGGGATATCATTATACGGGTGAGGATATTGGTGTTTTCGGCATTCATCGAAGTGGTCCGGGTATTGGGATGAGATTGAACTGCTTGTATCTTTGGACTGACTGTATTGCCATGTTTGAACCGCGAGAAATACGGAAGCAAGGATTTGAACCGGTGGATATCCTCTTTAAGGGGTTGGCTTACAGAATGGCATGGTTTGTCTATTGGGATGTAGAGCAGGAAGCGATCGTTCCGGTCAGAGGAGAAGAGGACGTTTTTCCTACTTTTGATTTCTTTAAAGCCTACAATGAGGTAGAACCTTATTTGTATCACCGTGAGATTCTTGAAAATGAGTCAGGGGTATTGTATCATAAAGGGAACATCTATGTATTATGGGCATTTGATAATTTCCGTTATCAATTATCTAAAAGCTCTTTGGTAAAGACTGTCCTTACGGACAAGACTTCTCGGACACGGAAAATACAGGCCGTGAAGAATCAAATTTATATTTATACCTTATAAAAATCATACTTATGAAAATAAAAATTATCATGAGGCTTTTAATTTGTCTAGTCTTTAATTTGTGGACTATACAAGCGGAAGTGTTTTCTTTGGATTTTAAAGTTAGCATACGTGACTATGGGGCGAAAGGAAATGGAAAGGCTTTGAACACAGAAGCCTTTGATGAGGCTATACAAGCTTGCGTTAAGCAGGGGGGAGGAACGGTGGTGGTACCTGCCGGTGTATTTCTTACGGGCACTGTCCGTCTTCAAAGCCATGTGTCCATATTCCTTGAGAAAGGAGCCATTATCAAAGGCGTGTCGAAACTCGAAGAATATGTGCCCTATGTCCCCTCTAAAGATTTGGGGAAATATGATAATGCTGATAAATATAATTGGAATAGGGCACTGATATTGGGAGTAGGTGTTGAGGATGTTACCATTTCAGGGGAAGGGATCATTGATGGTGACCATGTGTTCGACCCTAATGGCGAAGAGAATATGCGCGGTCCGCACACCATTTTATTTGGAGAATCCCGGAATATAACTTTATCTGGCATTACCTTTTTGCATGCAGCCAATTATGCTTTTATGGCGTACGAGATCGAAAATGCGACCTTTCAACACGTTGTGATGAAAGAGGGATGGGATGGGATCCACATACGTGGCGGGAAAAACATACTGATACGTAATTCTGAGTTTTACACGGGTGATGATGCGATAGCTGGTGGATATTGGGAAAACATGACGATTACTGATTGTCACATCAATTCTTCGTGCAACGGTATCCGTATGATTATGCCCGCTATGGGTCTAACGATTGCGCATTGCACATTTCAAGGGCCGGGAGTATTTCCGCACCGTACTTCGAAAGAACGGAGACGAACTAATATGTTATCGGCTATTTTGTTGCAACCCGGCGGTTGGGGGAATAGCCCGGGGGTGGTAGATAATGTCTCTATCCATGATTTGACGATAGACAGAGTAGATAATCCCTTTATGTTTATCCTCAATCAAGGTAACGAGGGTGGTACGATAAAGGTTGAACGTGTTCGAGCGACTCGTATAGCTCAATCGGCCTCATCCGCCGAAAGCTGGAAAGGGGGGACTTTCCAACAAATCGTGCTTCGTGACATTGCCATTGAATATATAGGGCACAACGACCTAGGACTTCGTTCCATCCAAGCGGGTCAGCCGCATGTCGATTCGCGTATATTGCCTTGCTGGGGTTGGTTCTTCCGTAATGTGAAACAACTGACTTGCGAAAATGTACGACTGTCTTATACAGGTGTAGAGGTTCGCCCTGCTTTTTTCTTGGATAATGTGACAACTCCTATATTTAATGATGTAGAATGCCGTGAGGTCTTGGGAACGAAACCATTGCTCCTGAAAAACTCCGGTGATGTAAAAGATGTGAAAATCAAACAATTTGAATAAAATGAGAATATGAGAAAACAATATTTATTACTTGCTTTTTTGACCATGTTTTCAAGTTTTATACAGGGGCAAATGAAAGAACCTTATGAATGGGTAGGATATGAAAACGTTATGAAGGTGAAAAATGGTTTGCGTCATTATGATTATGATGTTAAAACCATTCATTCAAGTGCTCCGGCCAATGTGTTTTGGCCAGAAGAAAAAGTGGCATTTACTTTTCAGTTGGTCAGTAATATCAATGAATCTATTGATGTAAATGCTTCCGTGGAAGTAATACAGTATGGGGCTAAAGGGATACCGAATGATATTTGGCTTCCGGAAATGTATAAAATAAAAGAGGTACAAAAACTTTCCGTTCCGGTCAAGATATCTCCTAACGGCTATGTGGATGTGGAGATCGCTCCTGATATACCTGAAATATTTGGTGGATACGCTATCGTGTTTGATTTGGGGAAGTATGGCCGACGTCTGGCTACCAGTTTTGTGCGCAGTATGAAACCATCGCCGGTTAGGATGCAATATCCGAAACAGTCGTTAGATGATCTAGGTGTTGATTTCTTGAGTCGTGTCGGTGTACAAGCTATACGATATGGAGTTTCTTATTGTCCTACCACTATGAGTAATTATCAAAGTGAAATGCGCCGGATGGATGCTGAAATGAAGAAGTATAAAGACAATAACATAACCGTTTTACTTATGTTTGGCGAAGGCCAATCGTTGACTCCTTTAGGAACACAACGTTCTTTTCTGGATGAAAATGGCATTTATAAACGTACCAAGCAGGATTATGCGTGGTTACCTACCCTTGACGAAGATTTTAAAAAATACGTGAAAGAACTATGTGTCAAACACGGCTGGCCTAATGGACCCGTCACTGCCGTATCCCTCTGGAACGAACCTTGGGAGGGTATTTCCATATCAGGTTGGCAGGCCGATATGTTGCGTTATCGGGAAATTTACAAAGCAATGGCTGAAGGAGTGATGGAAGCCCGTAAGCAAGGTGTGGATGTACTTATTGGTGGATGCGATTCCAACTCGAATGCATGGGATAAACTATTCAGTGACGGCACCATGGATATGCTACCGATTTTCGATTTCTTATCTATTCATTATCAGGGGATGGAATCGCCAGTCTTATACCCCGAGTGGAATAATCGGAAAGACCATAAAGGGCGTGTACTAATTTGGGATACCGAAAGTTGGGTGGGAAATACGGATGACCGCATTGGCCTTGTAGTTGCGGCTAATCGATCGGCCGGATATGACCGTTCAATGGGTATTTATGGTGGTTATATGTATTCTGGCGATCCTCATAATACGGTTCCAGATATGGAAATCCGGACAGCAAACGGAGTGGAACGAATTCCGTCGATTCATAGTTCATGGTCGCCGGCCGCAGCTATGGGAGCCGTACAAGCTTTGATCGGGGAACGTGATTTTAGAGAATTGCTGTTTAAAAATGGCCTTCCTTGGATAATGCTTTTTGATGGCTATGAAGGAAATGAGGATGACGGTACGGTTGTAATAACCGGTGATTTGGGAGAGGCTTTCGGTGCAGAAAGTATTTTGTTTCGTAACGTGAGGAGCCAACAGGAGATTCAAGAGAAAATAGCGCTTCGGGAAAAAATAAAAAACTTACCGCAAGGATCAGCCGAACGAACAAAAACGGAAGATGCTTTATCGGGTTATAAAGCCATAGAAGGTGGAACATTGACGTTAAAAGCTCAATCCTCATTTATTTTATATGATTTTTATGGGAATGTGATGCAACCGCATCAAGGAAAATATGAAATTCCTTTGAATTATAGGGGATATTATATGCGAACCGATGGCAGTAAAGGTTCGTTTGCGAAACTTCAGCAGGCATTGAAGAGTGCTCGTATCGATGGGTATGAACCATTGGAAATCGTAGCAAAAGACATGACAACTCCCATTTCGGAACGGCCGACTATGGAGTTGGTTATGACCAATATATTGAATAGGAAGGTAAGTGGTAATTTGCAGGTGAAATTAGGTAATCTTCTATTGGATTATCCTGTGAAAATATCATTTAAACCCAATGAAACAAAAACGATAAAAGTAAATATAACCGGAGGAGATGCGGTTGCGGATAATACTTACCCACTTGATGTCTGCTTTGATGGCGGGAAAGACGGATTGGCTGTCCATTGGGAAGATATGCATGTGAACTATATTACTAAACAAACGATTATGGTTGATGGAAAGTTGGATGATTGGACAAATGCCATTCCCCAGCCCGTGAAAGGCTCTTCGGATGCAAGTGTATCGCTGACCGAAGCCGCATGGTATCCGTTTAAAAACTTTGAAACAAATGCCGACGGAATGGCTACAGCTTATTTGGCTTACGATGAGGATTATTTCTATTTTGCGGCAAAAGTAGCCGATAAGACACCTAATAAAGGCTCTTATCGTTTTGAGACCCGCAACGATGATGAGTTTTTTTACCCCGATGTTGCCCATATGCAAACGGCTTTGGCCATGCATTCTGTAGAAAGAAAGCAGGATGCCGGTGACGATGATCGGCAAGCTCTTCAAGTCCCCCGTGGTTCATCCCGGGCGATGAACTATATTGAAAATACGGAAACAACCCGCTCTGTGGGTATCGACTTGGATTTGCCGATAGATAAATATACCCGTACTGCTTTTTATTTCCCTAATCGGGATCAATACAATCTGCAAGTTGTAGTATATGATCGGGAAACAGGGAAAGAGTTGATGATGCAGCAAATTCCGAAAGTATGGGATGGCGTTTATTTGGTACTGGATTTATCCGGTAAGGTGAGAGTCCGCTGTACCGCTGAAGGATGGTGGTATACAGTAAAGTTGGCTGGTCTTTTCTTTGATGAAGTAGGGCGGAATGTTACAGGTAAAACCGCTGCCTTGATGGTTAAAAAAGACTTTGATACACAGGGCGACTGGAAATCTTTTTATGGTAAAAGTGGTTACTATATGGTTGGTTTTACCCCAGATTTGCCTAACGGGGTCTCCTGTCGGACTGTTGAGCATGATGATTTGGTCGAACTGAAGTGGCCTGAAGGTGTCCGCCGTTTCTCTTATCGAAAAGACCCGGTTCTTCCAGACGCATCTATGGATAAACCAGCGGATAATATCTTGATAGCTTTTAATGTATTATCTATCGGACACGACGGTATGGAGTCACATCCGAAAGGTACGATGCCACGCTACACGGGCTACAAATGCACGGACTATGAATATGCTTTGAATACAGTATCTCCCGAATATGGGGGCGGTTTTGAGATTTGGCGTATGCTGGTTCCCGGTATGCCTCGTAAGCATTTCTATCCCCGTCAGCCAAAATCTCCTTACGACGGACCGGTGCAAAACGGGAAATTAGTGACTCGTCGAGAGGGTAATACCCTTTATACGGAATGTGCCATTCCTTGGAGCGAAATACCGGATGTCCGGAAAGTCCTTGATACAGGAGGGAAGATTAAATTCTCTTATCGTGTGAATGATGATGGTGCGGGTGGTGCATGTATGGAACTGGCACGTAAGCGAAGCGTGTCAAAGAAGAATAGTCGTGCGTTTCATCCGGACTGGAAAGAACATTGGGCAAATGAGTTGGAGTTTTCTTTCGGTAAATAAGTAGAAAATATGAAAAGCTATCATTACATTCTCCTGTTGTTTTTTAGCCTGTTGGCAGCTTGTCACGTAGAAGAAAAGATAAGTGAAGAAAATCAAAATGTACTGGAATATGTTAACCCCTTTATTGGTACGGATGGGCACGGACATACCTTTCCCGGAGCGGCTGTTCCTTTTGGAATGGTGCAGTTAAGCCCTGATACCCATCTGGCAGGTTGGGATTGGTGCTCTGGTTATCATTATACTGACAGTTCGATAATCGGTTTCAGTCATACTCATTTATCCGGCACGGGACGAAGTGACTTAATGGATGTGTTATTGATGCCCACTACCGGCACTACGAAAGTAGTGCCCGGTACACGGGAGAATCCGGATGGGGGATATCGTTCTCGCTTTTCCTACGACGAAGAATGGGCCTCCCCCGGTTATTATAAAGTGAAACTGCGAGACTACGATATTTTAGTGGAATTGACTGTCACCCCTCGTTGTGGCTTTCATAAATATACTTTCCCAAAAACACGGGATGCACATATTTTGTTGGACTTATTTCATCATTATTCAACGGATAGTGTAAAAGAGAGCTCTTTGCGGATACAGGATAATCAGACGTTAACAGGTATGCGTCGATCAAAAGGTTGGGGTGAACCCGGTGAAAAATATTGGAGTAACCAGCAATTGTTTTTTGTCGTGCGTTTTTCCAAACCATTTAACTCCTGCGATCTGTTCATAGATAATCAGATCGTGGCTGATAGTTGTATGGAGGCTAATGGAAGGAATCTGAAAGTTATTCTTAATTATGAGACAGGGGAGAGAGAAGCAATTTTTGTTAAAGTCGGTATTTCATCAGTGAGTATAGAAAATGCTATTCTTAATCTGGATGCGGAAATCCCCGCATGGGATTTTGATGGGACGGTAGCACGAGCCCGTTCCTCTTGGAATCAAAAGTTATCACAAATACAGATAGATGCTTCTGAAGAGGAAAAAACAAAGATTTATACGGCTATGTACCATTCTTTTCTTGCTCCGTACTTGTTTTCGGATATAAATAATGAATATTGGGGATTTGATAAGCAGGTCCATAAAACTACTGGTTCGAAGCATTATACGGTCATGTCTCTTTGGGATACATTTCGAGCGGTTCATCCTTTATTTACATTGTTTGCTCCTGAAGTGGTAAATGATATTGTCGCTTCCATGCTTCGCCAGTATGACGAATATGGCTTATTGCCAGTTTGGCCACTGTGGGGTAGTGAGACCAATTGTATGATTGGCTATCATGCTATCCCGGTTATCGTGGACGCTTATCTCAAGGGTTTTCGTGATTTCGATGTGGAAAAAGCGTATCAAGCAATGAAGACTTCTGCGATGCAAGACGATTTTGGAATAAACTATCTCAAGAAATATGGATATATTCCCTATGACAAATATAACAAGTCGGTGGCTACAGCCTTGGAATACTGTTATGATGATTGGTGCATTGCCCGTTTGGCGAAAGAACTGGGAAAAACGGATGATTATCATTATTTCATGAAACGAGCAGCTTCATATTCAACCTATTTTGATAAGGAATATAAACTGATGAACGGTGTTTCATCTACCGGAAAATTCCGTCGCCCTTTTGACCCATTCTATTCTTCTTATGGCGAATGTGACTGGGTGGAAGGTAACTCTTGGCAGTATTCCTTTTTTGTTCCTCATGATGTGCAGGGGCTAATTAATCTGTTTGGTTCCGACCAAGAGTTTGTTAATGCCTTGGATACCTTATTCGGTATACATTCTCATGTATCGGGTGAAGATGTTCCGTTGGATATTTCGGGGTTTATCGGACAATATGTACATGGCAACGAGCCGAGTCATCAGGTTGCTTATCTGTATAATTATGCGGGTGTTCCGTGGAAATCACAGGAAAAGCTTCATGAAATTATGACTACATTATACACTACCTCTCCGGACGGTTTGTGTGGTAATGAAGATTGCGGACAAATGTCGGCTTGGTATGTGTTCAGTGCTTTAGGTTTCTATCCGGTTAATCCGGCAGAGGGGGTGTATGTTTTAGGTAAGCCGATGATTAATGGAGCAACATTGAATGTGGGAAATAAGCGGTTTGAAATAGTCGTAAAAAACATGTCTCCAGAAAATATTTATATTCAATCTGTAACTTTGAATGGGGAAGAATATAATAAATTGTATATCCGTCATCAAGATATTTTGGACGGTGGGGTTTTGGAGTTTTACATGGGAGCTTCTCCTTCTCCTACTTTTGGAACCTCTGTAGGAAGTGTGCCCCCTTCTGTAACCAACTATAATAATGAAGGGGTCTATACTTTATCCGTTTGTAACAACACTTTATCTGTATCATCCAAACAGGGAGGACGTATACTTTCTTCCACGTATAATGGACGAGAAATTCTCGTACCGTCCTCTGTGCATCAAGAAAACTATGGTGCGACCCTATGGCCTTCTCCGCAAAGTAATTGGGGATGGCCTCCGTATCCGGTTTTGGATTTAGAGGCTTATGAAGGTAGTATGAATAAAGAGGGTTCTTTGGTATTAGTGAGTCAGCCAGATCTAGAGAGTGGTTTCCGTTTTCAAAAAAAGTTCACTCCTTGTACGGCTGATACTTCGTTTCAGATAGAATATACGATATCAAATATTTCATCAAATGAGAAAAAAGTAGCAGCTTGGGATGTTTGCCGAACAAAAGGAGGGGTGAGTTTTTTCCCTGTAGGAGAGGAGGTGGACTTACCTGTTTCCACGTTGAAGGGTACCTTGGTTAGTAACGGCATTCTTTGGTATCGTTTTAATAAAGACTCGATTACGGAACCGCAAAAATTATTTTCTACAGCTCAAGAAGGCTGGTTAGCACATTTAACGGGTGATTTATTATTTGTTAAGAATTTTCCAAATACGAAAGTATCGGAACTTCCTCCGGGGCAAGGGGAGGTTGAGATTTTTGCTCAAGAAGGAGGTCTATATATTGAGTTGGAAAATCATGGCCCTTATACTAATCTAAAGCCCGGTGAATATTTGACTTATATGGAGAAATGGTATTTGAGAAAAGTTAATCCGGCTTCAAATCCGTCAGATTTGGTCGGTATGGTCAAATGTATCGTAGACTAGCGATGTGGCTACCTTGTCCACTACATTCGCGGGGGATATCCTATGGAATAAAAGCTGATTTTTCAATGAACATATCCCCTTGTCTTTTTATTAATACGGATTTTTTTCCTTATATTCGCGTCACTTTTGAACACGTATCAAATAATTTCTAAATAAATCAATTAAGAAATGACAAAGAGTGCATTACAAATCGCAAGAGCAGCTTACCAACCGAAGGTACCCGCTGCGTTGAAAGGTGCAGTGAAAGCCGTTGACGGCGAGTATACTCAATCAGTAGCCGATCAGGAAGAAATCAAGAAATTGTTCCCGAACACTTACGGAATGCCGATCGTTACATTCGAGAAGAGTAACGAGGAGAAGGCTATGCCTGTCATGAACGTTGGTGTGATCCTTTCCGGTGGTCAGGCTCCCGGTGGTCACAACGTGATCGCTGGTTTGTTCGACGGTATCAAGGCTCACAACGCAGATTCTCGTCTGTATGGTTTCATCTTGGGCCCGGGCGGTTTGATCGATCATAAATATATGGAATTGACGGCTGATATTATCGACGAGTACCGTAACACGGGCGGCTTCGATATGATCGGTTCCGGTCGTACGAAATTAGAGACGAAAGAGCAATTCGATAAAGGTCTTCAGATCTTGAAGGAGCTTGATATCAAGGCTTTGGTTATTATCGGCGGTGACGATTCTAACACGAACGCTTGCGTATTGGCCGAGTATTACAAGGCTATTGGTGCCGGCGTACAGGTAATCGGTTGCCCGAAGACGATCGACGGCGACTTGAAGAACGCCCAGATCGAGACCTCTTTCGGTTTCGACACGGCTTGTAAGGTCTACTCCGAGGTAATCGGTAACATCCAACGTGACTGTAACTCCGCCCAGAAATACTGGCACTTCATTAAATTGATGGGTCGCTCCGCTTCTCATATCGCTTTGGAGTGCGCTTTGCAGACTCAACCGAACGTTTGTATCATCTCCGAGGAGGTTGAGGAGAAGAATATGTCTTTGGACGATATCGTTACTTACGTGGCTGGTATCGTGGCTAAGCGTGCCGCCGAGGGTAATAACTTCGGTACGGTATTGATTCCTGAGGGCTTGATCGAGTTCGTTCCGGCTATGAAACGCTTGATCGCCGAGTTGAACGACTTCTTGGCTAAGCACGACGCTGAGTTCAAGATGATCAAGAAGAGCGAGCAACGTGCTTATATCATCAGCAAGTTGACGAAGGAGAACTCTGATCTGTACGCTTCTCTTCCGGAGGGCGTAGCTCGTCAGTTGTCTTTGGACCGTGACCCGCACGGAAACGTACAGGTTTCTTTGATCGAGACCGAGAAGTTATTGTCTGAGATGGTTGGCAAGAAATTGGCTGAGTGGAAAGCCGAGGGCAAGTACGTAGGCAAGTTCGCTGCACAACACCACTTCTTCGGTTACGAGGGTCGTTGCGCCGCTCCTTCTAATTACGACGCGGACTACTGCTACTCTTTGGGTTACACGGCATCTTGCTTGATCGCCGCCGGTAAGACAGGTTATATGTCTTCCGTACGTAACACGACCGCTCCCGCTGATCAATGGATCGCCGGTGGTATCCCTGTTACTATGATGATGAACATGGAGAAACGTCATGGCGAGATGAAGCCGGTTATCCAGAAGGCTTTGGTTAAGCTTGACGGCGCTCCTTTCAAGGCGTTCGCCGCAAACCGTGACGAGTGGGCTTTGACTACTAGCTACGTATACCCGGGTCCGATCCAGTACTTCGGCCCGACGGAGGTTTGCGACCAGCCGACTAAGACTTTGCAGTTGGAGCAAGCTTAAGGATATAAGTTGAAATAAATGAAAATAGAGGTAAGACGCAAGTTTTATCTCTATTTTTTTTACTTTTACACAAAAAAGGATTTAGTATGAATAAGCTAGAGCAATTATATGGTGAATGGTTATCCTTTCAGCCTTTAAAACAAGAAGATCAGAAGCGACTGGATCGTAAATTTATGCTGGAATTTAATTATAACTCCAACCATTTAGAAGGAAACACCTTGACTTATGGGCAAACTAAATTATTGTTTATGTTTGGAGAAACCTCAGGTTCCGCTTCTTTGAGGGATTATGAGGAGATGAAAGCTCATAATGTTGGTCTTGAAATGCTTAAGCGAGAGGCTATGGATAAGGAACGTCCATTGACGGAACAGTTTATCCGGGAGTTGAACCATACGATCCTTGTACAGGATTTCTGGAAAGAAGCAAAGACTCCGTTAGGGAAAAAAACTCGTACGGTCGTAAAAGTCGGCTCATATAAATCTCGCCCTAATTCTGTATTAACCGCAACAGGAGAAGAATTCCACTATGCGACACCGGAAGAGACTCCCGCTTTTATGACAGAACTTATTCGGTGGTATAATGAAGAGTCGAAAAAAGATGCATATACTCCGATCGAGTTAGCTGCTTTGCTGCATTATCGTTATATCCGTATTCATCCTTTTGAGGATGGGAATGGACGTATGGCTCGTTTATTAGTTAATTATGTATTATATAGGAATGGATATCCTATGATTGTTATTCATACTGCGGATAAGCAAAATTATCTTCGTGTGTTGCATCAATGTGACATCGTGGTTGGCCTAACCCCGTCCGACGGAGCTAATGCTGCTTTAGGAGAGATTAGGGCTTTTGTCGAATATCTGGAGGCTTGCGTTGAGCGGGCGTTGGTTTTAGGTATAAAGGCTGCGAAAGGAGAAGATATCGAGGAGGAAAATGATTTTGAAAAAGAATTGGCTATTTTAGGTCAACAAAAGAGAAGGGCTGACGGAGAAGTTGTGAATCGGTTTAGTAAGGAAAATGTATTAGATGTATTAGAAAATGTATATAAACCATTCGTAAAGGAATTGGAAAAGGTGATTGTTTCGGTAGAGCCTTTTTTTACCTATGTTAAAAAAGGCTATTATATATGTAAAGGAGTGGATCCTTTCCAAAATGAATATTATGATATCTTTAGCTCGGAGATAGAGGCACAATCTATACTGGAGTGTGCTCGTACTTTATATTATAGAATTGATTTCGCTGATCCTAAGAGAGAATATAGGATGAAGCCTATTTCGCCTGTAATAGATGGTCTCATCTCATTGGAATATACCTATTATTTTTTTTCTGCTTATCCTGATAAGCACTATGCGTATGGAACTTATCCTTCTTTTGACGATATTATGCGTATAATAAAGAACATAAAAGAAAATATATTGGTAGAGATAAAAAACGCATGAGATAACTTTATAACACATGGATTCCATGAAAAAGAAAATCGCCTATCTATTGCTCCTTTTGATGCTGATACTTGTCGGCTTGTTCGCCAAGGAGAAACGTACGTTCGAGATCAAGGACGGTCATTTTTATGTAAACGGGAAGGTAACCCCGATCCTCTCGGGTGAGATGCATTACCCTCGTATCCCCCACCAATATTGGCGGCATCGCCTTCGGATGATGCGGGCGATGGGCTTGAATACGGTCGCTACCTATGTCTTCTGGAACCTCACGAGACGGAGCCGGGTAAATGGGATTTCGAGGGAGACAAGAATCTGGCCGAGTATATCCGGATAGCGGAAGAGGAGGGATTGATGGTGATCCTCCGTCCCGGCCCCTACGTATGCGCCGAGTGGGAGTTCGGCTCTTACGTGGCGCAACGTAAGGATATCCCCTTGGAGGAGCATCGCCGCTACAACGCCAAGATCAAGCGGCAATTGGCGGACGCCGGTTTCAACGTGCCTCTGTTCACCTCGGACGGAAGCTGGTTGTTCGAGGGCGGTTCCACCCCGGGAGCGCTGCCTACGGCGAACGGGGAGAGTAACGTGGAGAACTTGAAAAAGGTGGTGAACGAGTATCACGGGGGAGTAGGCCCGTATATGGTAGCCGAGTTTTATCCCGGCTGGTTGATGCACTGGGCGGAACCATTCCCCGATATAAGCGATTCCGGCATAGCGAGGCAGACGGAGACATACCTCCAAAACGATGTCTCTTTCAATTTCTATATGGTTCATGGCGGTACGAGTTTCGGCTTCACCAGTGGCGCCAATTACGACAAGAAGCATGATATCCAGCCGGACTTGACCAGCTACGACTACGACGCCCCTCACGTTCGAGCAATTGAACCAAGGATACGGCTACGTCTTGTACTCAACCCATTTCAACCAACCCCTGAAAGGCCGTCTGGAGATACCGGGCTTGCGTGATTACGCTACGATCTACGTGGATGGCGAGCGTGTCGGCGAGTTAAACCGTTGTTTCAACCAATATGCGATGGAGATCGATATCCCGTTCAACGCTACCTTGGACATCTTGGTGAAGAACATGGGGCGTATGGCTGAACAAAGGAGAGAATAAAATCGTTATTTATGAGCAGCTGAATAATGACCGGAAGTCGAGCGTACGGACGGTCAAGACTCCTGTCTTGACAAAACTAAAGAAAATTACAGCCATGGAGAAAAAGAATCGTTTGATGGAAAAAACAGTAAGCCCGTTTAGCGTGGATGAGACGATGCGGACGGCAAGGTTTGGATCGGTTCCCCGAATCTGGAGACGATCGCCTCCGAATACGGGATGGAAAACAGTGGCGTCATCGAGAAGATGCAAGAGGCCGTAACGAATATCGTGAGTAAATCGATAGCCGGCAGCCGGTAAGGCTCATGGATCTAATGCGATAAGAGCTTAGGAGGATGTCGGTAAAACGGCGTCCTCTTTTGTTTTATAGGGGGCTGTCAGCTCATTATTCGGGGTAGATATTGATAATTCTGTAAAAAAGAGTTTGGGGAATTTAAGAATAGATGATATATTTTAAATATGCGTTTTTAACATTTTGTTACTTTTTATGCTGCTGTATTTTTGTTAATAAGAACAACTCTTCTTAGATATTCAATGCTTGTTTGTGTGCGCATATATCTAGGAGAAATGAGAAAATGTAAAAAAAACATGCATAATATTGTTTTTTATAAAAATAATAATTTATATTTGTCCCAGTATCCGAAGAGTGGGTACAAATATTAATGTTAACCTATTTTTGTGTTATGATGAACAAACAGTTGGCTTTTGTTAAAAGCGGGCTGGGTTTGGCACTTTGTTTCCTTATGGTCGGTGCGGGTGTAACCCCTCCAATCCACGCGTCTAACGCGAATGTGTCCATCTCCCAACAAGCTAAGAAAGTTACCGGTACGGTAACTGACGCAAAGGGTGAACCCCTTTTGGGTGTGAATGTTGTAGTAAAAGGTACTACAAACGGTACGATTACCGACCTTGACGGTAAGTATTCCTTGGAAGTTGAGCCCAACTCCATTTTAGTCGTTTCCTACATTGGTTATGTATCTCAGCAAATTCCTGCTTCGGGAGAAGTGGTAAATGTGACATTGAAAGAAGATACGCAAAACCTTGATGAGGTCGTAGTAGTAGGTTACGGTACGCAGCAGAAGAAAGATATCACAGGCTCCGTGGCGGTAGTCGATACGAAAGACCTTTTGGCATCTTCCGGATCTTCCGCTACTCAGCAGTTGCAAGGTAAGGCGGCCGGTGTATATATCGGTCAGTCAGGTTCCCCCGGTTCCCAGTCTATGGTTCGTATTCGTGGTATCAATACGGTTAATGACAATGGCCCATTGTACGTAATTGATGGCGTATCAACACGTAACCAAGATTTAAGCTCCTTGAACCCGAACGATATCGAGAGTATGCAGGTATTGAAGGATGCCTCCTCCGCCGCTATCTATGGTGCGCAGGCTGCGAACGGTGTAATCTTGATCACTACGAAGAAAGGTACAAGATCTGGCCAGCCGAAATTGACTTATGATGGATATGTCGGCATGCAGAAGACCGGAAAGAGATACGATGTCTTGAATTCAACAGATCGTCTAAACTTAGAATGGGATGCCAAAACTAATAATTATGCATTGTTGGGCTCTGATAAATTGCCATCACATGTGCAATTCGGTACCGGCGTACGCCCTTCCATTCCGAACTATTTAACTCAAGCAGGTGCGGGTGGTTCTCAGAATATCGATCCTAGTGATTACAATTATCCGGGTACTACATACGCTCCGTTCTCCGACACGAATTGGTGGGATGAGGTAGACCGGGTCGCTATCATCCAGAACCATCAAGTTGGTGTGTCGGGTGGTACAGAGAAAGGACAATATAACTTAAGTGCGAACTACTTTAAGCAAGATGGTACGGTTATTGATTCTTACTACCAGAGATATCAAGTACGTGCGAACACTTCATTTAATGTTCGTGATTGGTTGCGGGTAGGTGAGAATATGACCTATGCTTTTACGAAAGATAACGGCTTGAACTCTAGTGGCGCTGAGAGTAATCCATATTCTTGGACATATCGTGCTTCTCCTTATGTGCCGGTTTATGATATCGCGGGTAATTTTGCCGGTTCTAAATTTGCGGGAACGGGTAACTTCCAGAATCCGGTTGCCAATCAAAAGAGAAATAAGGATAATTACTATACACATAACCGTGTGTTCGGTAACTTATGGGCAGAAGCCGATATTATCAAGGGATTAACTTTCAGAACGAATTTCGGTCTGGATTATACGAATGGTTATTCTTATCGTATGGATAAGAAAAATCCGGAGTTCTCTGAGACAATGGGACAAAATAACTTCGAGGAAGTATCTGAATATAACTATCGTTGGGTATGGACAAATACGTTGACCTATAACAAGACATTCAATGACGTTCATAAATTAACCGTATTGTTAGGTACAGAGGCTATTCGTGACGGTTTGGGACGTAAGATGACAGGACGACGTTATAATTACTTGTATGAGGATAATACGGATACATGGGAGTTGAACATGGGAGAGAATAATTCTCAACGTATTACGAACTCTAATTATAAAGGTGAATTCGCTCTGTTCGGTATATTTGGACGTGTGGATTATTCTTACGACAATAAATATTTGTTGACAGGTATTGTCCGCCGAGATGGTGTGTCTCGTTTCTCCGAAAATAATCGTTATGGAGTATTCCCTTCAATCTCTGCAGGTTGGCGTATCTCTGAGGAGTCATTTATGGAGAATACAAAAGACTGGTTGGATGACTTGAAACTTCGTTTCGGTTATGGTATGACGGGTAATTCAGAGGTACCTCGTATTACGAATTTTGCCTATGAGTATAGAACGTTCCCCAAAAAGACGAACTATGATATTAATGGGATGAATTCTTCGACCGTAGTAGGTTATCGTTTGGATAAGTATGGTAACGAGGATACGAAATGGGAGGCTACCCAGATGTACAATGTCGGTTTGGATGGAACTTTCCTAAATGGTAAGTTTGGAGCCGGTTTGGAGTGGTATTATAAGAAGACGACCGATATGTTGATTTCTGCGCAGTATTCAGCTTTAGCAGGTGAGCCGTCGAAGCCGTACATCAATTTTGGTGACATGAAGAATACCGGTGTAGACTTCAACTTCAATTATCGTGATTCCAAGGGTGATTGGTCATGGGATTTCTCATTAAACCTATCTCATTATAAGAATGAGGTTGTTAAGATCTCTGAGGCTGATGACGCTTCTATGTGGGGAGGTGGTACTCGTATCTCCGGTAACGTAACCCGTACTACAAAAGGACATGCTATCTCTGAATTCTATGGTTATAAGGTAAATGGCTTCTATGAGAACGTAGATGAAGTACTTGCGTTGCCTCCTCTGGGACAAGATGTTAAAAATGCGGAGGACGCTAAGGCTTGGGTCGGTAAGTTTAAATTCGCTGATACGGATGGCAATGGTAAGCTAGATGGTAACGACCGTACCTTTATCGGCTCTCCTCATCCGGATTTGATCGCAGGCTTGAACGCTACCGTAACGTGGAAAAACTGGGATTTGACAGCATTCTTCTATTCAACAATCGGTAATGATTTGTTTAATAATACGAAGTACTTTACTGATTTCTGGTTGTTCGAAGGTAATAAATCTTCTCGCATGAGAGATTTGTCTTGGAAACCGGGAGCCGATAACAGTAAGGCTGTTTTGCCCGTTTTGGATTATGGGGATACTTACTCGGGAACTAACTCCAGTTCTTATTATGTAGAGAACGCTTCTTTCTTAAGATTGAAGAATTTGGTGATTGGATATACATTCCCGAAAGAATTGATGAAGAAAGCTACGATCTCCAATTTACGTATTTATGTGCAAGCGGAGAACTTATTTACCATTACTGGATATGATGGTTTGGATCCCGAGTATACAAATGCGGAAATGAAGGACGTGAACGACGACGGTGTCGGTGCCGACTTGAAGAGAGGTGTTGATATGGGTGGTTGGCCTTCAACAAGACGTTTCTTATTTGGTGTGAATTTCGCTTTCTAAGAAATGGATATAATTCTAAATTAATTAAACAGAATCATTATGAAATATAAATATATTATAGCGTTAGGTTGTGTAGCTGTGCTGTCCTTTGGTTCCTGCGGTGACGACTTCTTGGGAAAGGAACCTCAAGGTGCATTGACTCCTGAGGCATTGGAAAATCCGACAGGTGTAGATTTGTTGACGATTAGTGCATACGCTGGTTTAGCTGCTCCTGTAGATGGTTATGATCCTTACCAAGCTTCTCCTTTCAACTGGGTATGGGGTGGAATTTATGGAGGTGATGCCAATAAGGGATCCGACCCCGGAGACCAGTCTGTAGTAAACGAGATAGAGTTGTATAATACGTTGTCTACGAACGGGTACATAACTCAGAAATGGGTTTGGGTTTATGTGATGGCTAAACGTGTGAATTTAGGTTTGCAAGCATGGAAAGGTGCGGATGGTATGCCGGGCATGAGTGATTCGGATCGGAAGAGCCGTTATGGCGAATTGAAGTTCTTGCGGGCATTGGCTTATTTTGAGGGTATCCGTGTGTTTGGCCCTTATATACCTTGGGTAGATGAGAGCTATACGGAAAATGACCCGAAAGTCCATAATGACAAGAACATTTATGAGAATGTGTTAGCTGATATCGATGATGCGATAGCTAACTTGCCGGATGCTCAGGCTGAGGTAGGCCGTGCGAACGTATGGGCGGCAAAGGCTTTGAAAGCAAAGATCTTAATGCATAAGGGTGATCTAGCCGCCGCTAAACCGATCTTGAAGGATGTGTTAGAAAACGGAGTCACAAGTAAAGGTGAGGCGTATGGGTTGGAAAATGATATGAATAATAACTTCAATGCGTTGACCGAAAATGGAAAAGAATCCGTTTTTGCCGTACAATTCTCTGCTGCGGATGAGAATATGGGTAATGGAGCTTTCTGTTTGAATTATCCGCATAATACGGGTGATTCCGGTCCCGGTGGATGTTGTGGTTTCTATCAGCCGTCTTATGAATTGGTGAATTCTTTCCAAGTGGATGAGAATGGTTTGCCCTATTTGAATAATGAATATAGGTCTAAGCCTAGCGTGTCGAAAAGAGGTGGTGAAGGTGAAGCCATTGGTATAAATGACAACTCGATCGCTGTAGACCCTCGTTTGGATTTTGCGGTAGGTCGTTTTGGTATCCCGTATAAAGATTGGGGACTACCAGCGGATGCGTGGGTTCGTAATCCGGTGAATGGTGGTATTTTCATGCCTAAAAAGCATGTTTATAGTAAAGCGGAAGACGCTGCGGGTATGAAGAACTTATATGGTGGCTGGGCTCCGGGTTCTGCGATGAATCTTCAATATTTAAGCGTACGTGATTTAATATTGTTGTACGCCGAATGTTTGGCAAACGATGGTCAATTGTCGGAAGCTATGGCTCAAGTGAACAAGGTGCGTGCTCGTGCGGCTTTGGATGTGAATATAGTTAAGACTGCGGATGGTAAACCTGCGGCTAATTATAAAATCGCTCAATATCCTACATCTCATGCGGCTTTCACAAGCAAGGATGTTTGTATCAAGGCGATCCGTATGGAACGTAAGCTTGAGTTGGCGATGGAAGGTGAACGTTGGTTCGACTTGGTTCGTTGGGGTGGTGATGTCATGTCTTCCGAATTGAAAGCTTATATTAATTATGAGAAGGAATATATTCCGAAGTTTGCGGCAGCCACTGCGCTTCCTCCAACAAAGACTATGCTTCCTGTTCCTGATGATCAAGTCTTGACCATGGGTAATGACGAGAGCGGCAAGCCTTATTTGATTCAGCCGGATGCTTGGAAATAAAATATTTATTTTGAATGGAGAATAGGGTACTTGATTTACAAGTATCCTATTTTCTTACTTGAAGTTAGTTTGTGTGTCTTATTTATTAATTTAAAATCTTTGAGTCATGAAGAAACTATTTTTTGCTTTAATTCTACAGCTTTTTTGCGTAGGAGTTTTCAGTGAAACAGTTAGTATTATTGGGGATGAAAATCCACCAAAAGGCTCTACTCGCACTTACACTGCGAGGACATCTGCATATGATCCGAATTATTTGTATAATTGGAGTATTAATGGTGGAACAATGACGGTTTATAATTATTCGGAAATTGATGTAAAATGGGGCAATGGCGATTTTGGATCTGTCAGTGTGCATTGTATAGTTCAATATACACCAAGTAGAACCTGTGATGCGTCAATAACTTTTAGATTGACTGATGGTGTAGCAACTGTAATTACCACATCTCCTTTTGGAGAGTTGTGTTTGACTGAATCTAATGTATTAGAAAGGTACATACCTTCTTGCGTTGATACTCTATTTTAGTATCCGGATAAATTTGGGGAAAGTGGGGGTATTTACAAGAAATATATAACCCTGCTAGAATCTTGGATTTTTATTTTTTTAATAATTGATAGGTCTTTAATGTTAATATGTAAAATTATGAAGAAAGTTCTGTTTATTATGCTTGCATTATTATCAATGCAGTTTATGTATGCTCAGCAAACTAATATTGACGTGGACAAAGAAAATATAGAAGAGTCTATATTACAAGCTAATGCGGCAAATGGGATAGTTGCTACTATATCAGGCCCTATTAACGTAACACTAAATGGGGGTTATGCCCAAGAAGAGTATCATCTGGAATATAGCCCTTTAATACCGGGTGCTAGATTGGAATGGAGTATACGAGCACCGCAAGCTTATATAACACCTTGGACAAATCATTGTTCGGTCAGTTTTTATGCAGTTGGTGGCGCTCGTTTAGTATGCGATATTTATGATGGTAATACGTGGGTTGGCGCTGGGACAACTTATATAAATATAAGGTAATGGTATATTAAAATATCTGAAATTAATAGGGGCGATTAAGATTTCTGATAAAAACTTAATTGTCCCTTTATAATTTAACGAGATGATTTTAGAACTTAAAGCTTTGTTGCTATAAGCCTTGTTGATATGATTTTTTATCAATAGATTAAAAAATGAATTTTCCCAACCAAAGAATGTGTATATATGAAAAGATTATATATGTACATAACAGGGTTACTAACACTCATGGGTTGTATCTCCGATTATGAGCCTGATATTGTGAACCAAATAGGTGGTTTGCTGGTAGTGGATGGTTTTATAACTAATGATACGACTCGGATACGATTGAGCCATAGCGTAAGGATGTTGGATGAGTTTGAGGAAGGGGAGTCGATAACGGATGCGAATGTTTTTGTTGAATCAGATAAAGGAGCTGTTTTTGAAACGTTGAACGTGAGTAAAGATGGAGTTTATACAATACCGATGGGAGAGTTAAATCCTGCGTATAAATATAGATTATCAATAAATTGGAATAATAAAGAATATAAATCGGAATATTTGAATCCTCTAGATACTCCGGTGATCGATAGTATATCTGTTGAAAGTTCAGCATCAGAAACTCCTGTATATATCTGCGTAACTACACATGATAACAAGGTAGAGCCAACTTATTATAAATGGACTTATCAGGAGATATGGGAATTCCATGTAGATCTATTTGCAAACGCTGGTTTTTTAGATGATAAATTCACTTTATTTCAGAAGCATACATCTAAAAATACTTATTATTGCTGGGGACGTGATAGTTCTAAGGCGATGTTATTGGAATCGACAAATAAACTGACTGTAAATCTTATCTATAAGAGAAAATTGATAGAGATCCCCCGTGATCATGATAAATTGACAATGCTTTATTATATAGACGTTAAGCAAAACCGTATACGTAAAGAAGCGTATGACTATTTTGTGAATTTACAAAGGAACATAGAACAGGCTGGGAGTATTTTCTCTCCAATTCCTTCGGAAAGAAGAGGTAATATATCTTGCGCATCAGAACCTAAAGAATGGGTGATAGGCTATGTGGATGTAACTAATACAACGATTATGAAACGCTTTATGCCGGAACTAAGAGATTTCTATGAGACTTCTTATGACTGTGCGAAAAATATCTTAACAGGAATAGCACCAGATGGTTATACCTATTACATTTATAGTGGATCACCAACCACTCCAAATATTTATGCTCCTTTTCGCTGTGTAGACTGTACCCATGATGGGCGAGGTACCAAGAATAAACCCTCTTGGTGGCCTACGGATCATTATTGATTATTGAGGTGGATATATGCTTGGGATTAGGTATAAAAGATATATATTCGATCAAAATTTACCGATGGCTTTTTAGAAGCGGGTTTATGGAAAATACCTATATTTGTAAAAACGTATAATTGAGAATCGGTATGAATAGTGATATATTGAGGGATAAGGCGGAATATCTGATGTCGCTTATCAGTCATTTTGCCGAGCGGAATGGGCTAAGTATACCACAGGCCTATCGTTATGTCAAACGATATGGTGGCATATGTTTGGTTGACGAGCATTATGACATTATACATACGTTGAGCTTCACCGATGCGTTGGAATCAATGACTATGTACATGAAACGCCAAGGAGGGGCTGTGGGATGATTAATTTATTTTTATTATGGCAGATGATATTTTGAATTTAGCCACATCGGAAGAACTATTGTATAATGATGTATGTGGCATTATAGATGGAGTACGTGCTAAAGTAGCTACCTATTTGAATACTGAGATATGTATGACGAATTGGTATGTAGGCAAACGTATTAAAGAAGATATACTATACAATCAGCGTGCCGAATATGGTAAACAAGTCATCAAAAAATTGGCTACCCGGCTAACTGTAAAATATGGAAGCGGATGGGGATATGGTAAACTCAAACATTGTGTACGCAGTGCGTATCTTTTTTCAGAAGACGAGATTGGATACGCGGTGCGTAGCCAATTGACTTGGACTCATCTTCGTTCGCTTATGGGAGTAAAAGATGAGTTAGCTCGCTCGTTCTATGTGGAAATGTGCAGAATGGAGCATTGGGATACTCGCACACTTGATGAAAAAATAGATTGTCAACTTTATGAGCGTACAGCCATTAGCCGTAAACCCGAAGATATGATACGCAAAGAGCTGAACGAGATAAAGGAAAACAACCAGCTATTGCCCGACCTTATATTTCGCAGCAGTTACTTTCTTGATATGCTTGGGCTTCCTGATATATTCTCGGAGAAAGATCTCGAAATGGCAATTCTTTCCCAAATCCAGCTTTTCATTAAGGAAATGGGGACAGATTTTGCTTTCCTTGACCGTCAAAAGCGGATTACCGTAGATGCGGTTGATTACTATATTGACTTGCTGTTCTTCCATCGTGGCTTAAAGCGTCTGATAGCGATCGATCTCAAATTGGGGAAGTTCAAGCCCGAATACGAAGGGCAAATGTTACTATATCTTCGCTATTTGAACAAGAACGAGCGAAAAGAAGGTGAAGAATCTCCAATCGGGTTAATTCTTTGTTCGGAAGGCAATACAGAGCATATCGAATATCTAATGCTTGACGAAGATAGTCCGATAAAGGTAGCGCAATATTACACAAAACTACCCGATAAGAAAGTGCTTTCCGAAAAATTGAGGCGAGCGATATCAATCGCAAGGGAGCATTATTCCGAATTACGACAAACGAAAGATATATGACACTATTTTACCGGGTACGAAACTCGTACCCGGTAAAAGAACTTACTCTTTGATATTCCCATTTCCCCTAATAGCCCCAGTACTTCAAGAGGCACCCCGCGCACCCCGCTATGAGGAGGGTGTAGCCGGAGATACCCAGCCAGTCCGCCCCGGGGGGCGGTGGGGAGGAGGGGTGCCGTCGTGGCGGAAGAGCGTCAGCGAGGCGCCGATCGCCGCTAGCGTCACCTCCGTCTCCCGCATGAGGAGGGAGAGGAGGGCTAGCAGGAGAAGGAGCAGCGCCGGTAGCGTCTGTCGTTTCGGGAACAGGGGGATGCTGCGGGAAGATGACCCGGAGGAGCGCCGTGAGGCAACGGAGGATGAGTTCAAGGTATTTCATTTTAGTTGACAGTTGATGATAGGGACGGCATCTGCCCGCCCTTTTGATTAACGATTGATAGTTGCGAGCTGACTTTTCGGCAAAGCTGGACGATCAGCTTGCGATAGGCTTCCCGGTTGTCGCCGTTCACCTCGCTGATGTAGGGGCTGTAGGCGATCTCCTTGGCGAAGGCCGTAGGGTTGGCGCTCATGTCGGCCGCCCGGGGATAGGCCGAGCGAAGCAGGCGGCAGTAATCCATGAACGAGCACTTATCGTCCGGGTAGATCCGGAAACGTAGCGAGCGGGGCGACAGCTCCGTCCACCGGCCGGTCCACCATACGTTGGGCAGCCCGTAGGCCGTGATGCCGAAAAAGTTATGATACTCCCGGCAGAGCGTACTCTCGCCCCAACCCGTCTCGATGGCCGCCTGCGCCAAGATCACCACCGGATCGATCCGGAACGCCCGCCCGGCCTCCCCAGCCAGCGGAGCGTATTCACGTATAAAAACAGAAATCTCCATACCACTTAATTTTCAATTTTCAATTCTCAATTTTCAATTCCCTAAATCTCGTCCGGGCTCTCGGAGTCGCCCCCGCCACCTCCCGGGGTCACCTCTCCGTTCGAGTACTCGGTGTACTCACGGAGCTTGGCCGTCAGCTTGAGCGAGGCGCTGGAGAGGTTGCCCGTGGCACGGGCACGGAGGCGTACGCCGATGATATTGCCTTGCGTGGAGAAATCCTCCGGCGTGACGGCCCCCTTCGAGCGGATGCCCACGCTGAAGATGCCGAGGTCGTCTATCTTCACGTTCTTGCCGTCCATCAGCAGCTCCTTGATACAATTCACCATGTCCTTCAGCATGCCGTGGATGGCGCCGGTGGAGAAGGGGGTGTTGTGGGTGGACATGTGCTCGGCCAAGGCGGCGATGTCTACCGTCTCCTCGCATACGGCACGGGCGTACCACTTGTTGAAGGTTGTCACGTTCTTCTCGTTCTTGTTTTGATACTTCTTGTAGCGGATCATAATGTGTTGTTTTTTAATGTTGATACAAAGATACGGCAGGGCGTGGGGGCTTTGTCGCTTTGGGTGACTTAGGGTGATTTCGGGTGAATTATTTCTCCGGAAAATGATGGATATATGCCGGAGATTCACTATCTTTAGGATATGGAAACGACATTCAAGATACGAGCGTACGGGCGGATGGAGCTGGCCGAGGTCTACCTGCCCGACCTGCATCCCCGCTCGGCCCACCGCAAGCTGCAACATTGGATAACGATCTATCCCGGCCTGCCCGGTCGCCTCCTCTCGCTGGGTTATCACGAGGGCGAGCGGGTCTATTCGCCCGCCATGGTGCGGGCCATCATCGAGTCGCTCGGCGAGCCGTGAGAGCCGGATGGTATCCGGGTGGAATAGGGTCGCTAAGTCAATGGAATCCGTCTTGCGTTCCATTGACTTAGCATCCGTATCTCATTGGTTTTCCGGTCATGTTTCTTAATCCCGACGAATATTGGTGCCGGGGTTAGGGCGCAAAAGGCGCATCTTTACGTGCCTATATAAAACTTTTCTTGTAAATATATTTTTTCATCACACTGCTATAGTGTGATATATATTTATCTTTTTGTAAAATGTTTTTCCAGACACTGTTTTTTGCGCCTTTTGCGCCCTGCTCATTTTAGAAAGTCAGTTTTTATTCCGGCTTATCTTCTTGACCCTTAAAGATATCATTCTCCTTTTGGGCTCTATCCTCTTCCTCTTGCCTAGGGCGCAAAAAATTGGCTTTTACTTGTTCCGAGGTGATCTCGGCGACCTCAAACAGTAGTTTTCCTCTAGTTTTCGTGAGCTTAAAACCATGTTTTTTCAGCACCTTGCTCAGCGTAAGTATATTGGAACGTGTCGGCGTGATACGTGCGAATGCACTTAGTTTCGTCATGATATCGCTCGCCGTAAGATACTGTGGCGTGTCGAAACGCTCCGGTTTGCGGAAGTAGGTGAAGAACAACTCCTCCTCGGGGCTTCGCTGGCGGAAGGTCTCGTTGTTCTCGTTGATCTTCCGGATGTCGTCGCCGGAGAACCAGTATTTCTCGCCCCGGCGGAAGAGGGCGAAGGCTTGGGCGTAGATGTCGGAGTGGCGTACGGGCGACTGGTAATCGATCCGTGTGGCCTCGAAGCAAAGGAAGCGGCGAGACTCGTTATCGTCCGGCAGCGAGTGCAAGTCGTTCACCGTGGCGGCGAAGGAGGCGTGGCGTATCTGCGTCTCGGCATAGTGGCCATACGGACGGCGCTGGTAGATGACCCCGTTGGAGGTGAGCGCCTTGAGGCGGTTCAGCTCGGCGTAGCTCTGGCCGGACATCTCGTCGATGACGATCAGGAGGCAGTCCGCCATCATCTGCTGGAAATCCTTGCTATACGGATCGATATTACCCGTGAAAAGATAGTCCCGCAGCTCGGGCGGCACGAGGTTCCGCAGCCACGAGGTCTTGCCCAGTCCCTGCCCGCCGGCCAGCAGCAAGATGGCGTGGTTCTCCCGCCCCAGCTCCATGGAGCAAGCCACCCCGGCGATGAGCCACCGCTTGAGGCAGCCCCGCCAGAAGGCGGGCCGGGTAGTGTCCACGGTATCGGCCAGCTGCCCGATCCAGTCCGTCACCCCGTCCCAAGGGGCCAGCCCCTCGAAATAGCTGCGGAAAGGATGATACGTCTCGCTGAAGTCCGACAGCAAGATGGCTCGTATATCGTTCGGCGTGCAAGCGTGGCCCGCCTTCTGGAGACTCCGCCAGAGCGAGTTCACCCAATAGTCGCTCACCGCCTTGAAAACCGGCTTCGGGCCGTTCCGCTTCTTCTTCGTGGCTACCTCCACGTACCCCCTCACCTCGTTCTTCCGGGTGAGGAAACGCTCGGATATATACGCCTCCACGGCGACCACGTCCAGCGAGCTGTGGCCCGTTCTCCGGGGCG